>ERZ1023155.5-NODE-5-length-224244-cov-8.010652_pt1 | contig 224244 bp, 189 predicted proteins | sample MGYA00521096_ERZ1023155 | MGnify/ENA primary metagenome ERZ1023155 (study PRJEB32759, sample SAMN07749902) | skin metagenome | biome: transportation; feature: city; material: polyester macromolecule | host: Homo sapiens | place: Hong Kong:TW line | collected...
GCCCCGCACAGGGGCAACGCCAATAGACCACTAACACAGCAAGGAAAGGCCAAAGAACCAAAACAAAACACCAGAACAAGGAAAGACCAACAGCCCCCACCCAGGCAACCTCACAAGCCCCAAAACCTCCTCCCCCCGACTCCGGTACAATTTCCCCACCAACCAGCCGGCACCGCGCGAAGCGCAAGACCCACAACTCGCATGCCGCTGCGCAACCCAAACTCCGCCCATCACCATGTCAAACAACGAAACCCTCTTCGAGCGCGCCCAGCGCACCATCCCGGGCGGCGTGAACTCCCCGGTCCGCGCCTTTCGCTCAGTAGGCGGCACGCCGCGCTTCATCGAGCGCGCGCAGGGCCCCTACTTCTGGGACGCCGACGGCCAACGCTACATCGACTACATTGGCTCGTGGGGCCCGATGATCCTCGGCCACGTGCACCCGGAGGTCCTGGAAGCGGTCCAGCGAGTACTGGCCAACGGCTTCTCCTTCGGCGCGCCGACCGAATCGGAAGTGGAAATCGCCGAAGAAATCTGCAAGCTGGTGCCGTCGATCGAGCAGGTCCGCATGGTCTCGAGCGGCACCGAAGCGACCATGAGCGCGCTGCGTCTCGCGCGCGGCTTCACGAACCGCAGCCGCATCGTCAAGTTCGAAGGCTGCTATCACGGCCACGCGGATAGCCTGCTGGTCAAAGCCGGCTCGGGCCTGCTCACGTTCGGCAATCCGACGTCAGCCGGCGTGCCGGTCGATATCGCCAAGCACACCACGGTGCTCGAGTACAACAACGTCGCGGAACTCGAAGAAGCGTTCAAGGCGTTCGGCAACGAGATCGCCTCGGTGATCGTCGAACCGGTGGCCGGCAACATGAACCTCGTGCGCGCCACGCCTGAATTCCTGCAAGCGTTGCGGCGCCTGTGTACGGAGTACGGCTCGGTCCTGATTTTCGACGAAGTGATGTGCGGTTTCCGCGTCGCTCTCGGCGGTGCGCAACAGGTCTACGGCATCACGCCGGATCTGACCTGCCTCGGCAAGGTGATCGGCGGCGGCATGCCGGCGGCGGCCTTCGGCGGCCGGCGCGACATCATGGCTCACCTCGCGCCGCTCGGCGGCGTCTACCAGGCGGGTACGTTATCGGGCAATCCGATCGCAGTCGCCGCGGGCCTGAAGACGCTGCAACTGATCCAGGCGCCGGGCTTCTACGACACGCTCGCCGCTCGCACCACGCGTCTCGCGCAAGGTCTCGCCAATGTCGCGCGCGAAGCGAAGGTGCCGTTCTCGGCCGATTCGCTCGGCGGCATGTTCGGCCTCTACTTCACCGGGTCGGTCCCGACCAGCTTCGCCGAAGTCACGAAGAGCGATGTGCCGCGCTTCAATGCGTTTTTCCACAAGATGCTCGACGCGGGCGTGTACTTCGCGCCGTCGGCCTATGAAGCTGGCTTTGTTTCGATCGCACACGACGACGCGATCATCGACGCCACGATCGACGCGGCGCGCAGCGCGTTCGCCTCGCTCGCCGTCTGAGACCGACGCGACACGGAAGCCACCGAAACCCGCCACCGAAACCTGATACTGCCTGCCACCGCACCCGACCGGATAACGATGTTTTCGCAAACCGACTTCGTCCATATGGAACGCGCGCTCGCGCTGGCCAAACGCGGCATGTACACGACCGACCCGAATCCGCGTGTCGGCTGCGTACTCGTCAAGAACGGCGAGGTGATCGGCGAAGGCTTCACGCAACCGGCCGGCCAGGATCACGCCGAAGTACGCGCGTTGAAGGATGCACGCTCGCGCGGCCATGATCTACGCGGTGCTACTGCCTACGTAACGCTCGAACCGTGCAGCCATTTCGGCCGCACGCCGCCGTGCGCCAATGCGTTGATCGAAGCGCAGGTCGAACGCGTGGTCGCTGCGATGGAAGATCCGAATCCGCAAGTCTCCGGGCGCGGCCTGAAGATGCTGCGCGACGCCGGCATTGAAGTGCGTTGCGGATTGCTCGCCAACGAAGCGCACGAACTGAACATCGGCTTCGTGTCGCGCATGACGCGTGGCCGCCCGTGGGTGCGCATGAAAGTCGCTGCCTCGCTGGACGGCCGCACTGGCTTGCCGTCGGGAATCAGCCAATGGATTACCGGCGAAGCGGCACGCGCCGACGGTCACGCGTGGCGCGCCCGTGCGTCAGCCATCCTGACGGGCATCGGTACGGTGAGAGAAGACGATCCGCGCATGACCGTGCGCGCTGTCGACACACCACGCCAGCCGCAACGCGTACTGATCGACAGTCAGCTCGACGTACCGCCCAACGCGCAGATTCTGGCCGGCGCACCCACGCTGATTTTCTGCGGCAACCTCGATGAACGTCATGCGGAGCGGGCGAGCGCGCTGCGCGAGCGCGGCGCGGAAATCGTGCAACTGGCGAACGCGGCGGGCAAAGTCGACCTGCCTGCCATGCTGAAAGTCCTCGGCGAGCGTAACGTGAACGAACTGCACGTGGAAGCGGGCTACAAGCTCAATGGCTCGCTGCTGCGCGAGGGTTGCGTCGACGAACTGCTGGTCTATCTCGCCCCGAGCCTGCTCGGCATGGACTCGATGAGCATGTTCAATCTCAACGCTCCGGAGACGCTTGAAGGCCGCACGCAACTGAATTTCCACGCGGTCGACCGGATCGGCGACGATCTGCGGATTCTCGCGCGCTTTGTGCCCCGCTCCGTGCCGCAACCGGCCATCGAGGGCGACACCGGGCCCGCACCCCAACCAACTTCGAATTGATCAAGGATTAGCACGATGTTTACAGGAATCGTCGCGGCGGTGGGCCGTATCGAATCAGTCAAACCCCTCGGCACGGACGGGGACGCGGGCGTGCGCCTGAATGTCGAAGCCGGCGGTCTCGATCTCGAAGATGTCCAGCTTGGCGACAGCATCACGATTCAGGGCGCCTGCATGACGGTCGTGGGAAAGACCACGCATTCGTTTGAAGTCGACGTATCGCGCGAAAGCCTGAACTGCACGGCGGGCTTGGGCGAGCCTGGCGAGGTCAATCTCGAGAAGGCGCTGCGCGCGCACGATCGGCTCGGCGGCCATATCGTCTCCGGACACGTGGACGGCCTCGGCACGGTCACGCATTTTGCCCCGGTTGGCGAATCGCACGAATTGCGTGTGCTGGCGCCGCGCGAGATCGGCCGCTACCTGGCTTACAAAGGCTCGATCACGGTCAATGGCGTGAGCCTGACCGTCAACTCGGTGAAAGACCGCGACGATGGCTGCGAGTTTTCGATCAATCTGATTCCGCACACCGTGCAGGTGACGTCGCTCAAGAATTTGCGCGAGGGTTCGCCGGTCAATCTGGAGATCGATCTGATTGCGCGGTATGTGGAGCGGATGCTCAGCGCGTCTCAGGACGGTCATAACCCGCTGAAATGATAGAACGCTTCACCAGGCCCAGCTAACCCTACGGCCAGGTGACGGACACCTGCAGGCGTCGGCGTACGCCTGCCGCACCCCAACAAACGGGCCGGCAGACATCGGCCACACCTTCACGCGCAGTTCACTGGGCATTTTCTGCGCATCGCATCCGCCTTCCCTTTTCCCGACGACGATTGTCGCGATCACGCCGACCTTCAGGCCCATCGTTTTGTCGAGCATACCGGCACGTGGCGGCTCAACGCCAGCCGGCCAAACGGCCTATGCCGTCCGGCCCAGGCGACTTGAGGGCGCGCGTGGCGTAAAATACGCGCTTTCTCCGAAAAACTCCGCCAACATGACGCTCGCCTCCACTCAAGAGATCATTGCCGAACTGAAAGCAGGCCGGATGGTGATCCTCGTCGACGAAGAAGACCGCGAAAACGAGGGCGACCTCGTAATCGCCGCCGAATTCGTCACGCCGGAAGCGATCAACTTCATGGCCCGCTACGGCCGTGGCCTGATCTGCCTGACGCTCACGCAGGAACGTTGCAAACAGTTGAACCTGCCGCTCATGACCTACCGCAACGGTACGCAGTACGGCACGGCGTTCACCGTCAGCATCGAAGCAGCAGAAGGCGTGACAACCGGCATTTCGGCAGCCGACCGCGCCCGCACGATCGCCGCGGCGGTCGCACCGGACGCCAAGGCCGATCACATCGTGCAGCCGGGGCACGTGTTCCCGATCATGGCGCAGCCCGGCGGCGTGCTGGTGCGCGCCGGCCACACCGAGGCCGGCTGCGACTTCACCGCGCTGGCAGGCCTCACGCCGGCCGCGGTGATCTGCGAAGTCATCAAGGACGACGGCACGATGGCGCGCCTGCCGGATCTGATGGAATTCGCCAAAGAGCACGAGCTGAAAATCGGCACAATTGCGGATCTGATTCACTACCGCAGCCAGACCGAATCGATCGTCGAGCGCATTTGCGAACGCACCATGCAAACCGCGCACGGCGCGTTTCGCGCCGTGATGTATCTGGACCAGCCGAGCGGCCAGCCGCATATCGCGCTGGTGCGCGGCACGCCGAGCCCGGAGCAGGAAACGCTGGTACGCGTGCACGAACCGCTGTCCATGCTGGATCTGCTCGAAGTCGGCAAATCGACCCACTCGTGGACGCTGGATGCGGCCATGAAAGAGATCGCCCAGCGCGACCTCGGTGTGATCGTGCTGCTAAATTGCGGCGATTCGAAGGATCATCTGGTCGACGTGTTCAAGGCGTTCGACTCGAAAGAAAAAGCCGAGGCGCTCAAACGCCGGCCGGTCGACTTCAAGACGTATGGCATCGGTGCGCAGATTCTTCGCGAGCTCGGTGTCGGAAAAATGCAGGTGCTGTCGAATCCGCGCAAGCTTGGCAGCATGTCGGGCTATGGCCTTGAGGTCACCGGCTTCGTACCCATGCCGGGCAGCGCAGCTCAAGCTCCGCGACAAGGCTGATCCGACCATTCACGCGCTTAGGCGCTCACTCAAAACACTACGGAATTCACATGGAAATCGGACAATACCAACCGAATCTCGACGGCGACGGACTGCGTATCGGCATCGTTCAGGCGCGTTTCAACGAACCCGTCTGCAACGGTCTTGCTGACTCGTGCATCGAAGAACTGGAGCGCCTCGGCGTGACGGGCGAAGACGTGCTACTGGTCACCGTGCCGGGCGCGCTGGAAATCCCGCTGGCGCTGCAAAAGCTGGCCGAAAGCGCGCAATTCGACGCCTTGATCGCGCTGGGCGCGGTGATTCGCGGCGAGACGTATCACTTCGAGCTGGTGTCGAACGAAAGCGGTGCGGGTATCACGCGTATCGGCCTCGATTTTGGCATTCCGGTTGCGAACGCCGTGCTGACCACGGAAAACGACGAGCAGGCCGTCGCGCGCATGACTGAAAAGGGTCGTGACGCAGCACGCGTGGCCGTTGAAATGGCGAATCTCGCCGTCGCGCTCGAACAACTCGGCGGTGACGACGAAGAAGAAGACGAAGAAGAGGAAGAGGCATGAAGAGCGCACGCCGACGCTCCCGCGAACTGGCCACGCAGGGACTTTATCAGTGGTTGCTGTCGGGCTCGCCCGGCGGTGAAATCGACGCGCAACTGCGCGGCGCGCAAGGTTTCGACAAGGCCGACCACGAACATCTGGACGCCATCCTGCACGGCGTGATCCGCGATTCGGAAGCGCTGTCCGCGGACATCGCACCGTGCCTCGACCGTCCGATCGATCAGCTTTCGCCGGTCGAACGTGCGGTACTGCTGGTCGCTGCGTTCGAGTTGAAGAATCACCTCGATATTCCCTATCGCGTGGTGATCAATGAAGCGGTCGAACTCGCCAAGACGTTTGGCGGCGCGGACGGCTACAAGTACGTGAACGGTGTGCTGGACAAACTGTCGGCACAACTGCGTGCCGCTGAAACGCAGGCAGCCCGCAAACATTGAGAATGAGGCGCGTGACCCGGTCATGCGCCTGCTCCATGCCGCAGCCCCCTATTGCCGGGCGCCTGCAAGGACGCCGCAGTGCACGTGGCTGAACCCATGCGCCACGCGCCGTCCCGCTTTTGCTTCTGAACTGGATTTGACCGTATGAACTCCGTGACCGAACCTCTGGTGCGGCTTGCTGCCCGCGTCGACGCCATCCAGCCTTTCTACGTGATGGAACTGGCCAAGGAAGCCGCGCTGCTCGAGCGCGATGGACGCGACATCATCCACATGGGCATCGGCGAACCCGATTTCACCGCGCCCGAGCCGGTCATCGAAGCGGCTGCGAGCGCCCTGCGCCGTGGCGTCACCCAATACACCAACGCACTTGGGCTGCACGCGCTGCGTGAGGCGATCTCGGCGCATTACGCCGGGTTCTACGGCGTCAGCGTCGATCCGGCACGGATCGTCGTTACCGCCGGCGCGTCTGCCGCGCTACTGCTGGCTTGCGCGGCGCTGGTCGATCGCGACGACGAAGTGCTGATGCCAGACCCGTGCTACCCCTGCAACCGGCATTTCGTGATCGCGGCCGAAGGCAAGCCGGTGATGGTGCCAAGCGGGCCGGCCGAGCGCTTCCAGCTCACCGCCGCCGACGTCGAGCGCCTCTGGAGCGAGCGCACTCGCGGCGTGCTGCTCGCATCGCCGTCGAACCCGACCGGCACATCGATCGAACCCGCCGAGCTCGAACGCATCGTCAAGGCTGTGCGGGCGCGCGGCGGCTTTACGATCGTCGACGAGATCTACCAAGGCCTGAGCTATGACGCCAAGCCTGTCTCCGCGCTTTCGTTCGGTGACGACGTCATCACCGTCAACAGCTTCTCGAAGTACTTCAACATGACCGGCTGGCGTTTGGGCTGGCTGGTGGTGCCGCCCGGCATGGTCGGCGCGTTCGAAAAGCTCGCGCAGAACCTGTTCATCTGCGCGTCGGCGCTCGCGCAGCATGCGGCGCTGGCCTGCTTCGAACCGGAAACGATCGCCATCTACGAAGGCCGCCGCCTCGAATTCAAGCGTCGCCGCGACTTCATTGCGCCGGCGCTCGAATCGCTGGGCTTCTCGGTACCGGTGATGCCTGACGGCGCATTCTACGTGTACGCCGATTGCCGCACGGTCGCCCATCAGGCGGCCGGAGACAGCACGGCATTGACCAAAGCAATGCTGCACGACGCAGGTGTGGTGTTGGTGCCGGGCATGGACTTCGGCACGCACGCGCCGAAGGAGTACATCCGGCTATCGTACGCAACCGCCCTGCCGAAGCTGGAAGAAGCTGTCGAACGGCTGGCAAAGCTCTTTGGACGACACTGACAGGGCTGGAACAAGTGCTGCGGCCTGTCGTGCGCAGCCACAAAAAAGAAAGGACACCCGTGGGTGTCCTTTCTTTTTCCTATACCTGCAAGCTTCCGCGCCCGGCGGCGAACCGGGCGTCAGGCCAACCTCAGGCGCCCAACTCCGAAGCTGACGCCACGTGCTTCGTGGCGTTGGAGCTCGCGTCGTCCTGCTCGGATACCGGCGTCTTCACCGTGGTTGCCGCGCTAAGCGGATGGCTCGCATCGAGCGTCACCTGCACACGCTTGCCATTGGCCGAAGCCGTAGCAGCAGCCGGGGCCGCGTTCGACGCCGTGATAACCGGAGCCTGCGGGGCATTGATCGGCACCTTGCGGCCACGCGCCACGTCGCGCAGACGGCTACGCTCGGCCATCACCTTGGCGCCGTAGCCGCCGTCGTCCTGCGAGGTCGAGCCGACGTAGAGACGCAAACCGCCCGGCAGCGAACCGCCGCGTGCGATGCAATCCTTCAGCACCAGCGCACCCACCTTGATGTTCGCAACCGGTTCGAGCGCGGCGCTCTCGCCGCCGAAATACTGGAACTTGTCCGAATGAACCTTCGACATTACCTGCATCAGGCCCTGTGCGCCCACGCCACTTTCGGCGTACGGGTTGAAGCCCGATTCGATTGCCATCACGGAGAGCAGCAGAAGCGGGTCGAGGCCGACTTCGCGGCCGGTGTCGAACGCAGCCTTCACGAGCTCGCTAACGGGCTCCTGAGCAACGCGGTAACGCCGCGCGAGGTACGACGCAACCAGATTCTGCTCGCGGGTCGAGACCAGCACGCGATCGTCGCGTGCGTCGGCCGAGACGCGCTGCGCCGGAATCAGCCGGGCCAGCGCGGAGACGCTCTGCATGGTGCGCGGATCGAGTCCGTTCAGTGCAGCCACGCCCATACCGGACGTGCCGCTGCCGTCGAAAGCGCCGTCGTAGCTGGTGTTGCTGACGGTGGCGCCGCTGTTCGCGCCGCCCGTGGCATCGTTACCGGCCGAGTTCGCGGACAGCGAGTCGTCAGAGGAGGACGCGCCAGGCGGCCCGAAGGCGGGCAGCGGGTTGCCCTGCAGCAGACGGGCCGGGCCGGCCTGCACAGCGGCGGAAATGACCGGCATCAACCGGGCGGCAAGGGTGCCGCGCCAGGTTGGCATCAGCCACAGCGCAAGTGCCAGCACGACAGCGATACCGCCGACAATGCTGAACAGGTGATGACTCATTCGCGTCCCGCGTCGCAACGCACCACGCACAACTTGCGCAATACGTTCATCGGGACGCCACGATAACCAGGCGTTCATTCAGATCTCCCATGTTGCATGATCCGCGAACCCCGCCCCTTGAACAGGCGGTAACACACGTTCGCAGAATCAAGACATCGCGCGCTCTGTCTGGTTAGGGCAGCAGCGACGTCGGGAAAACGGTACATACCGTTTGTGGGGAGCCATCTTGAAAAGACGTCCGCGGCATGCCAAAAAAGCATGCAGGCGGTAGCTCCCACGCGAAAAACCAGCGTCAGTTGGCGCTGGCTAGGACTTCAGTAAGGCCGTCAGATACCGTGCAGGGGTTCGGTAAACGGTGACGCGTTGCGTCAAAAGGGACCGGGGGCAGTGGTAAAAAGGTTCACGCCCTGCAACCAATGTGGACGGATTCTATGCAGGGTTTTATAGATCGTCAACACTATAGATAGGCAAATGTATAACTAATTGTAATAATGAACAGTGTTCAGTCCGTTCAGAACCGCGTGGCGCGCGCTTCTTGAGCTATCTCGAATAGGTCGTCCAGAGCAGGCGATTTGGCCAAACTACGTGCGCGTGCCAACACAGGTAAAATCGACAATCGTTCTGGCACCGTGAAATCCCGCGGCGCCCTTTCTTTTTGCCGTTAGCCCGGCTCTCTACCGCACCAGATGAAATACAAAGACCTGCGCGATTTCGTCGGCCGTCTCGAAACGATCGGTGAATTGCGCCGTATCTCGCAAAACGTCTCGCCCGTCCTGGAAATGACCGAACTGTGCGACCGCGTCCTGCGCGTCGGCGGTCCGGCGATATTGTTCGAGAGCCGGCAGCAGCATGCGTTCCCCGTCCTCGGCAACCTGTTCGGCACGCCGCGCCGCGTCGCGCTCGGCATGGGGATCGACGCGCAACCAGGTGAAGGCGATGGCGCTGCGCTGGAGTCGCTGCGCGACGTCGGCCGCCTGCTCTCCGCGTTGAAGGAACCGGAGCCGCCGAAGGGGCTCAAGGACGCGGGCAAACTGTTCTCGCTCGCGAAGGCGGTTTGGGACATGGCGCCTAAAACGGTGAGCGCGCCGCCTTGTCAGGAAATCGTCTGGGAAGGCAACGACGTCGACCTCGGAAAGTTGCCGATTCAGACCTGCTGGCCAGGCGATGCAGGGCCGCTGATCACATGGGGCCTGACCGTCACAAAAGGCCCGAATAAGAGCCGACAAAACTTAGGCATATATCGCCAGCAACTGCTCGGGCGTAACAAGCTGATCATGCGCTGGCTCGCGCATCGCGGCGGTGCGCTCGATTTTCGCGAGTTCGCGCTGCAGAATCCAGGTAAGCCCTATCCCGTGGCCGTCGTGCTCGGCGCCGATCCGGCAACCATCCTCGGCGCGGTCACGCCGGTGCCCGACACGCTTTCCGAATACCAGTTCGCCGGACTGCTGCGCGGCGGACGCACCGAGCTCGCGAAGTGCATCACGCCCGGGGTCGATGGCTTGCAGGTGCCCGCGCGCGCGGAGATCGTTCTGGAAGGCTTCATCTATCCGCAGGAAGGCATACCCTCGCCCGCTCCGGCTGACGCGCCGCCACGTCCGGCCAAAGGCGCGTCGGCCGCTTACGAACACGCGCTGGAAGGCCCTTACGGCGATCACACCGGCTACTACAACGAGCAGGAGTGGTTTCCCGTCTTCACGGTCGAGCGCATCACGATGCGGCGCGACGCGATCTACCACTCCACCTACACCGGCAAACCACCGGATGAGCCCGCCGTGCTCGGCGTCGCGCTCAACGAAGTGTTTGTGCCGCTGTTGCAGAAGCAATTCACCGAGATCACCGACTTCTATCTGCCGCCCGAAGGATGCAGCTACCGGATGGCGATCGTGCAGATGAAAAAGAGCTATCCCGGCCACGCGAAACGGGTGATGTTTGGTGTGTGGAGCTTCCTGCGGCAATTCATGTATACGAAGTTCATCGTCGTGGTCGACGAGGACGTGAATATCCGCGACTGGAAGGAAGTGATCTGGGCGATCACCACGCGCATCGATCCGGCACGCGACACCGTGCTGGTCGATCGTACGCCGATCGACTATCTGGATTTCGCTTCGCCCGTAGCAGGCCTCGGATCGAAGATGGGGCTCGACGCCACCAACAAATGGCCCGGCGAAACCGATCGCGAATGGGGTCGCCCGATCGAGATGGACAGCGCGGTCAAACAGCGCATCGACACCTTGTGGGATGAGTTGGGACTCTAGAAACAGGCCTCGAATCACACCAATGAGTTCCTTGATTCTGTCGGCATCGAAGCGATCCATTGACCTGCCGGATCGCTCCCGCTCGAACAAGTCTGAAAAAAAACTGATGGAGCAGTTGCGCGGATGCATGCCTTTTCAATGATGTCGGATGGTTTTTTTCTGTCGTTGTCGTTGTGTCTGGATATCGGTCTCGTCAACGTTGCGATGATTTCGCTGACGCTGTCGCACGGCTTCAAGCCGGGCTTCTGGTTGGGCCTGGGTTCCTGTTTCGGCGATCTGGTTTATGCAGCGCTCGCGCTCGCGGGAATGGCTGCGCTGCTGCAGTTCGAATCGGTACGCTGGGTGGTGTGGATCGGCGGCGCGGCGATCCTGCTGTTTCTCACGTGGAAGATGGCGCGCGAAGCATTGTTCCCGGCTTCGGCGCCTGCCGTTGCCGGAGAAGCGGATGCCAATGCGCCGCAGCTTTCCCCATGGCGGGGTTTCCTGCGCGGCATGTTGCTGGCGATGTCGTCGCCGTCGGCGATTTTGTGGTTTGCCGCGGTGGGCGGCGCGTTGATTGCAAAAGCCGGCGCCACCAGCGCGACGACGGCGACGGTGTTCCTCGGCGGCTTCTTCCTGGGCGGCTTGTGCTGGACGATCTTTATCTGCGGACTCGGCAGTCACGGACGCAAACGCGCCGGCACCGGTTTGCTGCGCGCTTGTCACGTGTTGTCGGCTCTGCTGTTCGCGTACTTCTCGTATAGCGTGATCGTGAACGGTTATCGCGATCTGATCGTGCAGACCGCGCACGCGGCAAGCTAGAAAAAACGGCCCGCCTGAGCGAGCCGTATTTCATCAATGTCGATCTGCACAGCCTTACACTGCGCGTCGTAAAAAACGCTCAGGCAACCTGTCAGGCCAGATACTGCGCGAGCTTCTCAAGATCGACGTTGCCGCCGCTCACCACCACGCCCACGCGCTTGCCCTTCACGGGCACGATGCCGTTGAGCACGGCAGCAGCCGCGAGGCAGCCCGTCGGCTCGACCACGATCTTCATGCGCTGCGCGAAGAACCGCAGGGTTTCGATCAACTGCGCGTCGCTGACCGTTTCGATTTGTGCGACCAGCTTCTGAATGATCGCGAACGTGTAGTCGCCGAGATGCGTGGAGGCGGCGCCATCCGCAATCGTACGCGGCGCGGCGATATGCACGATCTCGCCGCGCGCCAGCGATTGCTGGCCGTCGTTGCCCGCTTCGGGCTCGACGCCGATCACGGTGCACGCCGGGCTCAAGGCCGCCGCCGACAATGCGCTGCCGCCAATCAGGCCACCGCCGCCAAGGCAAACGAACAGCATGTCGAGCGGGCCGGTTTCTTCGATCAGTTCTTTCACCGCGGTGCCCTGCCCCGCAATCACGTGCGGATGGTCGTACGGCGGAATCAGCGTCATGCCGCGCTCTTCGGCGAGCCGTCGGCCAATCTCTTCGCGATTCTCCGTGTAACGGTCGTAGCTGATCACTTCGCCGCCATAGCCTTTGGTGGCCGCGACTTTGGCAGCGGGCGCGTCGTGCGGCATGACGATCGTCGCGTGAATGCCGGCGAGGCGTGCCGATAGCGCGATCGCTTGTGCATGATTACCCGACGAGTACGTCAACACGCCTGCTTTGCGTTGTTCCGCGTCGAAATGCGAAATCGCGTTGTAGGCGCCGCGAAACTTGAACGCGCCCATGCGCTGAAAGTTTTCGCACTTGAAGAATACCGACGCGCCCGTGCGTTCATTGAACGTGCTCGACGTCAGAACGGGGGTACGGTGGGCGACGCCTTCAAGACGCGCGGCGGCGTCGAGTACGTCATCGAAGGTGGGGGCGGGAAGCACTTGCATCGGCAAAACTCTCCAGAAGCGGTGGCGAAACAGCCATTCTCCCAGCTTCGCCGATGCTTTGGTATGCCGCGCTAAAACACAGACGGCGTAACCCGGCGATCAAGCCGGCGTTACGCCGTCGACACACTCTGTGGTCCTGCAACGATTAGCGGCGATAGTAGCCGTGACCGTAGTAACCACGGTAGTAGCCGTGGTGATAATAAGGACGATAACCGCCATAGTACCCACCCACCACGACTGCAGGCGGCGCATAGTAACCCGGCGCATACACTACCGGCGGCGGCGGAGGCGGCGGCGCGTAATAGACTGGCGGCGGCGCGGCATAAACCGGGTACGCCGGTGCGACTGGAATGCCAATACCGATACCGACGGAAACGTGCGCTTCGGCAGCAGTGGCGAACCCCACGCCGAGTGCGGCGGCAACGACAAACGGAACGATCTTTTTCACTTTTGTTCTCCTGACGCGGCCCACTAAGGTCGCCGACTTCGCATGCCTTGCATGCTATGAATTCAATGTATCGAAAAAGCCCGTACATAGATGTGCGCATTTGTTGCAAATTGCAATCGGCGGCGCCAGGCCGGAATGTGCGCCGACATTGCGCCAGCGGGACGCACAGCTCAACGGATAGAGAACGGACTGACAACTAAGGGTTTGCCAGCGTGTTGCCGGCGCGCAGACGGATGTGAAGCTATGGTCCCGCGGCCCCTGAGGGCCTATGGGCCGCGTTCGTCAGTAATCTTTGATTACAAATTAGCTTCAATTCTGACGGCCGAAATGAAAAATGCCCGGCGCAATGGCGCCGGGCATTTCTTACCTACGAGCAGACAGTGGCTTCAGCCTACCTTCACATAGGCAAATTCTCGGGAGACGTTCGGCGGGACATACGCGCCGCTGATGCGCACGCGTGGGGTCAAGCGCTTCTTCTGGTCCCACCAGCGACGGCGCTGCGAGTGCGTCAAAAACCGCAAGTGCTTTCGGTAAGAAAAAATATTCATCGTTACCTCCCGAATCTGACTGCGAGACGAAAAACCCAGAACAGCAACTACAAAGGAACGCTTAAAAGAAATTGTGAGCAGTTTTCAGACCTGCGGGGCGCGCGAGGCCGGATGACCGACCGCATGCGCCATATCGCGCGCGCACTGATCAGAGGAATGCCGGCGGCAGGACACGCCACTGCTTAATGGATGGGCGATACTTCTGCTTTCCCGTTCAAGCATCCCGTCTGGAGCAGGCAACCATGTCCCAGCCCTCTTTGCCGCGCCTCGGCTTCATCGGTGCTGGCCGGCTCGCGCGCTGTCTCGCGCTGAGCTTTTCACGCGCCGGCTACGCCGTCACGGCGGTGGCGAGCCGCACAGCACCCTCAGCCAGCCGGCTCGCCAGTCAAATCGAATCTTGCGCGGCATACGGCGACCCTCAACAGGTCGTCGATGCCGCCGATATCGTCTTTTTAGCGGTTCCCGATGACAGCATCGGTACGACAGCGCACACACTGCGGTTCACGGCCGACGCGGCATGTGCCCCGCATGGCAAAGCGCTCGTGCATTGCAGCGGCGCCTCGCCAGTGGAATTGCTGGCTACGGCGCGCGACCAGGGTGTTTCGATCGGTGGCTTTCACCCACTCTACCTCTTTAGCGGCGATCTCGCCGACCTCGACCGGATCGCCGGCTGCTCGGTGACGATCGAGGCCGATGGCGGGCTCAAGGACGCATTGACGGCACTGGCCGTCGCGCTGCGCTGCCATCCGCTGTCGATTCCGCCGGGTGGACGCATGCTGTACCACGCCGCCGCGCACTACGCCGCCAGCTTCGCGCTGTGCAGCCTCGCCGAATGCGTCGCGCTATGGCGCACGCTGGGCTTCGATGAAGACGACGCGCTGCGCGCGCTGCTGCCGATGCTCTCCGGCACCATCGAAACCGCCCGCGACAAAGGCCTGCCGAACGCGCTCGCCGGTCCTGTGTCGCGCGGCGATACGGGCGTCGTGCAGAAGCAGTTGGCGCTGCTCGAAGGCCTCGGCGGCGACCACGCGGCGCTGTACGGCTTGCTGACGCGGCGCGCGGTCGGACTGGCCGAACGGCGCGCCAAACCGCCCGCCGCGATCGGGACAATTGCCCAGACGGTGGAAGAATCGCTCAACCGCTCGCTGAATCAGGCGGCGGCAGGTGCAAGCGTCAAGTAAGCCGTGATAATGTGACGTCCGGCGCCGCGCGCAATCCGCCTGCGCTGCGCTTCGGGACCAACAGACGAGAACGCACAATGATCAAGGTCAGCATCCTCTATCCGTATCGGGAAAACGGCCACTTCGACGTGGACTATTACTGCGTCACGCATATGCCGCTTGCGGCCAGGCTGTTCGGACCGTCGCTGAAAGGCTGGTCGGTCGACGTCGGCATCAACGCCGGGCCGCCGGGAACGCCGCCGCCGTATGTCGCCGCAGGCCACTTCCTGTTCGAAAGCGCGGACGATTTCTATAAGGTCTTCAAGTCGGCCTCGGAGCAGTTGGTTGCCGACATTCCGAACTACACCGACGGCGGCAACGGCACAATTCTGATCAGCGAAATCAAGATTTCTGTGTGATGTCCCATGGTCGGATGCGGCTTGTCGGCCTACAGTTTGCCGACTAGTGTCATTCGAACGTCTGGAAATTGATCCACTGCGTCCCCATTTGGACGCATAGGCGCCCTCTTGCAGGATCGGCGCAGGTAAAACACATGAACATGCAGGCGCACCGATCGGTCAGCGCCTGCACCCCGCGGCTGATCGACAGCCGCGCTTCGAAGGATAAGGACACGAGATGTTTGGCGATATCGCCCGCTTTCTGCTCAATACCGTCTTTACGCTGTTCGGCGCGGCGTTGCTGCTGCGCGCATGGCTTCAGGTCGTGCGCATGCCGCCGTACAACCCGGTCACGAACGCCGTGCTGCAGGTCACCAACTGGATCGTGCTGCCCTTGCGGCACGTCCTGCACAGTACCCGCAACATCGACTGGGCGAGCCTCGCCGCGGCGCTGATCGCGGCAATCGTCTATGTGGTGCTGATGGTGGTGCTCACGGGCGCCGATCCGCTCACGCTGGTGCCGACGCTGCTGATCGTTGCCGTGCTGACCGTCATCAAGTGGGCGTTGAATCTGATCATCTGGATGACGATTCTGATGGCGCTGCTGTCCTGGCTCAATCCGCGCTCACCGGCCATGCCGATCCTGTATCAGCTGACCGCACCGTTCCTGAATCCGCTGCGCCGTGTGGTGCCGCAACTCGGCGGCCTCGACCTCTCGCCGATTCTGCTGTTCGTGATCGTGCAGGTGCTGCTGATGGTGGTGACGCGTGCGGCCGTTCAGTTGACCTACTTCGTCATCTGAGCGGCGTTCCTTTGCGGGTAAGGTGGCGGTGGTGTGATTTGCGCTAACCGCCCCTTCCCGAGTAGAATCATGCGCTCTGCGGGCGTCGTATAATGGTAATACCCTAGCTTCCCAAGCTAGAGCCGTGGGTTCGATTCCCATCGCCCGCTCCAGATCCCTTCAGCCAGCCTGGCGATTGACCAAGGATTAGCCAGGCGGCTTCGCGAAGGAATCTGAGTCTGCCGTATTGGCCACCTGCCACCTACTCCCGCTCTATCATTTCAGGAAATCGCACATCGCTGCGATGAACCCGCACCGCCTTCAGCACCAGTGGTTCGCTTCCCACACCAGCCGCGCCGATGCCGCAGTGTGATACCGGCCGAGAATATAGCGAATCCCACCCTGACATTCCTCGACTGCATTGCCGAATGATTTTTCGCCATTCGGATTCAATTCACATTGCGACGGCAGCAACTGATACATGCCGCGCGTGGCCAACTTGCCGTTGCGCATGCCTACTGCGCCGCCGGACTCCTGCGCCATGATCCACAGTAAATCGTTGAATTGGGTGAGCGGCACGCCTTCAATGGCCATGGCTTTGCGAAGCGCATTCCGGGAGGTGGTCGGAACGGCGGTTGGATCGACCGCGGTCCAACCGATTTTGGCGGGTTTCGTCTGACGATGGTTGTGTGCGTATTTACCCATAATGAATTTTCGTTTCGATAACCGTTACAAGGGATGGCTTACAACTCGATTAAAACATACGAATTGTAATCATGGTTATGGAAACGTAATCTCGACTCTGGCTTCAGGCCCGGTCAAGCCGGTCACCTTCTGGACGCACCCTTTTCGGGTGTGCTACCTTACGCGCACTTGCAACGCCCGCTCCACCTTCCTGCTGAGCCTTCAGCAGAAATCAGCACGAGCCGCCTCCCATGAAGGCGGCTTTTTTGTAGTGGCAGCGGCAACGCATAGCGATTCGAGCGAACTGCGCCCCGTCCCGCGCCAGCGCAACGGCACCTCGCAACGGGCCACGCAAGCCGCCATGCCCTCACCCTTGTAGCAGCATCGACCATGATCCACGATCCAAACGACGCCGGCCTGCCGGACCAACTCCCGCCGCCTTCCTCCGCAATCGAAGGCCAACCGGTCGATACCGGCGCCCCGTCAGAAGAAGCCCTGCACCGGCGCCGCATCCGCAGCTTTGTCACGCGTGCGGGCCGCGTCTCGACCGGCCAGCGCCGCGCGATGGATGAACTCGGCCCGCGTTTCGTCGTGCCCTTCACCCCACAACAACCCGACTGGAATAACGTGTTCGGCCGCGCAGCGCCGCGCGTGCTAGAAATCGGCTTCGGAATGGGCGCGACCACGGCGGAAATCGCCTCGCACCGTCCCGGCGACGACTTTCTCGGTGTCGAAGTGCACGAGCCGGGCGTCGGCGCGCTGCTGAAGTTGATGGGCGAGCAGTCATTGTCGAACATCCGCATCATTCAGCACGATGCGGTCGAAGTGCTCGAACAGATGATTGCCCCGGACAGCCTCGACGGCGTTCACATCTTCTTTCCGGACCCCTGGCACAAGGCGCGCCACCATAAGCGCCGGCTGATCCAGCCGAAGTTCGTCGCGCTGCTGGTTTCCCGTCTGAAGCCGGGTGCCTATCTGCATTGCGCAACCGACTGGCAAAACTACGCCGAGCAGATGCTCGAAGTACTGGGCGCCGATCCGGCGCTGGAAAACACCGCCGATGGCTATGCCCCGCGTCCTGAATATCGTCCGGTGACAAAGTTCGAACGCCGCGGGCTGCGGCTAGGACATGGCGTGTGGGATCTGGTGTTCAGGAAGCGCGCCACGGCGTAAAAACACGCGCGATACCCCGCCTGCAAAAAGAAAAAGGTCCGTGAACGCGGACCTTTTTTCATGCTTCCAAAAACGGCTGAAAACTCAATCCGCCCAGCTCAATGCACCGCTGTAGCCGACCAGCAGGATCAGCAGGCCAAAGCCGATCCGGTACCACGCGAACACGGTGAAGTCGTGCGCGGAGATATAGCGCAGCAGCCAGCGCACGCAGGCGAAGGCGCTGATAAAGGCCGCCACGAAGCCCAGCGCGAAACTGCCCAAGGCGTCGACGGACAGCAGATGCCAGTCTTTATAGAGTTCGTAAGCCGTCGCGCCGAAGATGATCGGAATCGCGAGGAAGAAGGAAAACTCGGTGGCGACGCGCCGTTCGAGACCAAACAGCATTCCGCCGATGATCGTCGACCCCGAACGCGACATGCCCGGAATCAACGCAAAACATTGGGCGAGGCCGACTTTCAACGCATCGAGCGGGCTCAAATCGTCGACGTGCTGAACGCGCGCCGCTGTTTGGCCTCGCGCGCGCTGGCGCGCTTCCGCCCAGAGGATCACCACGCCGCCCGCCACCAGCGCGAACGCGACCGGCACCGGCGAAAACAGCGCAGCCTTGATGCTCTTCTCAAACAGCAAGCCGAGCACGACCGCCGGAATCGTCGCGATGATCACGTTCAGCGTGAAGCGCCTGGCGTCGGGCCGGCTGGGCAAACCGGCCACCACACTGCCGATGCGGCGGCGAAACTCCCAGCACACGGCCAGAATGGCGCCGAGCTGGATCACGACATCGAAGGTTTTCGCGTGGTCATCCGTGAAATTGAGCAGACTACCCGCGACGATCAGATGGCCCGTGCTCGACACCGGCAAAAATTCCGTCAACCCCTCGACGACGCCCAGAATCAGCGCCTTGCAAGCCATTAGCCAGTCCATCCGTGACCCTCATCGCTGTAGATAGTCGGAACGAACAGGGCCCGCACGGCACCCGCGCGACCCTGCCGGCCGCGCGCGACGTCATTTCTCGACGATTTGCACGCGTATGCCGTTTGTAAGGATCGTGATTGTACCGGGTTCGTAGTTCACCCCGGCAAATTGCAACTGTTCGGGCTTGAACGTGTAGATCGGGTAATTGGTCAGCAACTGCGTGGCGAGTACGGCCGCCGCCGCGTTGATCTGCTGCGTGTAAGCCTGCGCCTGCCCGCTCACGCTGACGTTGTCGACGTTCGGCGACTTCAGCACGACGGATTTGCTGGCCGCGTCGTAGGCCAGTTCGCTCGACAGCGTGAATACACCATCGACCGGTTGCTGCATGAACGGGCTCACGAGCCGTGCGTCGAGCTTCACCGAAACACGGTTCGCGTCCGGCAGGAAGCCGACCACCGGATTGGTCAGCGCGACCTCGAACACCTGCGAAACCGTGCGCTGATACGGGAATTTGCGCTGCACCGCGTCCTGCACCTGTTGCTGCGAGAACGTGTAATGCGAGGGGATGAACGGAAAGATCGGCGTCGCGCACGCCGCCAGCGACACAGTGAGGCCAAGCGCGCTACAGCCTGTCAGCGCTGCGAGCAGGAAGCGGCGCCGGGTCGGCGCAGCGGGTTGAGTCATGCGAAATCTCCTGTGGAAGCCTTTTCGTGCATGCGCTTCGGTTGATGCGTACCTGTCCGAACGGATGGAACGGACGGCATGGCGGAATCTCGTTCAGGCGCTAACGGCGCACCGCCGGCTGAGTTTGTGTTTCCAGTTGGGCGAGCCACGCGAGTGCTTCATGACGGCTCGCGCCGCACATGTCCATCTGCGGTTGCAAACCGGAGCAACACGCCGGCCGCTCCGGTTGACCGAAGATCGCGCAACGCAGATCGTCACCAAGTTGCACGCAGCGCACGCCCGCCGGTTTGCCATCCGGCATGCCCGGGATCGGGCTTGAAATCGACGGTGCGATACAGCACGCGCCGCAATCGGGGCGGCACGCGTGACCGGTCACGTTGAACGGGGACTCGCGCTTCAGAGCGCGGCTCGACACATCACTCACGACATTCTTCCTGAACTCAAAAACACGCAACACAACATGCAACGCAGCGCCAGACCCGCATTGTGCCATCGCGTCGCGTGCGACCTTTTTACACAATTCGGCCGAGGACCGCCCACGTAAACTCGATGGATACGAAAGGCCACGCTCAAGAGGCGTTTGTGCTGCTCGATCCGGTGCCGAGAACCCCGCCGGCTCGTGCCTCTTCAACGGTGGCTGTCCAACCCGAGCGCCCCATGACCACCGCCAACCTGCTATTCCGCCCCGACCTGCTCGCCAAGTACAACGCGAATGGTCCACGGTATACGTCCTATCCAACCGCCCTCCAGTTCCGCGACGAGTTCGATCCTGCCGACTATTTACGTGCCGCCGCGGACCCAGGGGCATCGGCCACCGATCTCTCGCTGTACTTTCACATCCCCTTTTGCGACACCGTGTGCTTCTACTGCGGCTGCAACAAGGTCGCCACGAAAAACCGCGCGCACGCGCGTCCTTACGTCGACCGTCTGAAGCGGGAAATGGCACTGCAGGCGGCGTGTTTCGACACGCGGCGCCCCGTGTCGCAATTGCACTGGGGCGGTGGAACACCCACCTTCCTGTCGCACGATGAAATGGCGGAGCTGATGGCCGCGGCACGCGAGCATTTCAGCCTGCTCGCCGATAGCGAGGGCGAGTATTCGATCGAAGTCGACCCGCGCGAAGCGTCGCCCGGGACCATTGCGCATTTGCGCACGCTAGGCTTTAACCGGCTCAGTCTCGGCGTACAGGATTTCGATCCGGTGGTGCAGCGAGCGATCAATCGCATTCAGCCGCTCGATATGACCGTATCAGTGATGCAAGCCGCGCGTGCCACGGGCTTCCACTCGATCGGCGTCGATCTGATTTACGGGCTGCCGCATCAAACGGTCGACAGCTTCAGTCGCACGCTCGACACAATGATTGAGCTCGCGCCCGACCGTCTTTCGGTGTTCGCGTACGCGCACATGCCGCAGCTCTTCAAGATGCAACGGCAGATGGATCCCGCCACGCTGCCCTCCCCGGCCGTGCGGCTTGCGATCCTGCAACGGGTGGTCGAGCGGCTGACGGGCGCGGGCTATGTCTACATCGGCATGGATCATTTCGCGCTGCCCACGGACGAACTCGCACGCGCGCAAGCGCAGCGTACGTTGCATCGGAATTTCCAAGGGTATAGCACGCGCGCGGAATGCGATCTGATTGGCTTCGGCGCGTCGTCGATCGGCAAAGTCGGCGACGTCTACGCGCAGAACGTCAAAGATCTACCGGGCTACGCCGCGGCAATCGATGCCGGCAAGCTCGCAATCACACGCGGAGTGCGCCTCACAGCGGACGACCGTCTGCGGCGCGACGTGATCACGCAATTGATGTGCAATCTGGAGTTGCGTTTCGATGAATTCGAAGCTGCGTACGGCATCCGCTTCGCCGATACGTTCGAGCCGGAGCTGGAGCGCCTGCGCGGCTTCGAGCAGGACGGGCTGGTGTCGGTGAGCGGCCACAAGCTCGAAGTGCAGATGGCCGGACGCATGCTCGTGCGCAACATCGCGATGGTGTTCGACCGCTACCTCGGCCAGCAGACGCTCGAACGGTTTTCACGCACGGTTTGACCGCCGGGCAGCCGAAGAAGGCAGGCGGCTTGCTCGCCGTCGAATTTTCGGCCATAATCTGCGTCTTCGCCGCGCGCCAAAGTCTGACGCGTGTGCTGCAAGACCTGCCCAGGTGGTGAAATTGGTAGACGCAGGGGACTCAAAATCCCCCGCCGCAAGGCGTGCCGGTTCGATTCCGGCCCTGGGCACCAAAGAATATTCCAGAGAAGTACAGAAACCCGCGACAGCACAAGGCTCCGCGGGTTTTTTCGTTTTCCGGAGTCAGTTCGATCTGTGTTTTGCAGGATCGATCATGCAAGCGATTTGACTCACACTATCCCGGCGCCGGTCAGGAAGCATTTCGCAGCCGCTACCGAGCCCACCAGGACGGCAGAAATGCGACGGGCGTTTGGCGGACTCTCAGGCACGCCCCCTCCCCCCGGCGCTTTGCGTGCTCAAGTTCGCGCCGATGCTGTTGGTACGACCCTGGCGCACTGCTTTTCAACACGTCAAGGTCGACACTGTCCATGATCAAGCCTTGTGTGGAAATCCCCGGGATGCGGTAAAGACGGCGCGTCATTCAGGCATCGAACCGGCAACGCAACCGCTCGATGCCGCCACTACCTCAATACGAAGCGACAACGTCGGCGTGGACTGGGGCACGCCAGGTGAGTCCGATGATGACGCCGAGCACGCAGAGCGCGGCTATATACCAGGCAGGCGCCATGAGGATGCCCTGCCGACCCACCATGTACGAGGCGACTGCCGGCGCGGTGCCGCCGAAGATCGCGTAGGCGGTGTTGTACGACAGCGCAAAACCCGTGAAGCGAACCTCGGGCGGGAAGCTTTTCACAATAATGTACGGGCCGAGCGTAATGGTGCCGATCAGGAAGCCGCCGGCGATATAGAGCGGCCAGACCGCGCTACTGCCGGAAGTGAGCGCGAAGTAGAAAGCGCCTGTCACAACGAGCATTGCGATGCTGCCCAGCGCGTACGCCTTGCCGCCGCCAATCCTGTCCGCGACCCAACCTGCGACCGTGCTGCCTATGATCAGCCCCAGAATCGACCACGAGTTGTTGGTGAATACCGCCTTCGCTTCATAGTGGAACTGCGACTGCAGAAAGGTCGGTGTGTACAGGAAATACAGCACGAAGATGCCGGAAAAGACCCACGTGGCTAGCAGCGATACGACGATCGCACCACGGTGATGTTTGAGCACGACCGACAGCGGCAAACGCGAGTCAGCGGCACGTTTGGCGCGCAGCGCTTCGAAGACGGGCGTTTCGTGCAGGTAGCGACGCAGGTAGACGGAGATCAGCCCAAAGACGCCGCCCGCGATGAACGGCATGCGCCACCCCCAACTCCTCAGGCTCTCCGCATCGAGATTGCCCATCAGATATTTGGCGCTCAACGCACCGAGCAGGATGCCCGTGCAAAGACCCGACATCAGCAGGCCGCACGCGAGACCCACACGGTCACGCCGCACGTGTTCCGAGCAGAAAATCCAGGCGCCCGGGACCTCTCCCCCAACGGAGAGACCCTGAAGGACGCGGCACAGCAGAAACAGCAGTGGCGCGGCCATGCCGAACATCGCATAGCTGGGCAGCAGGCCGATCAGGAGCGTGGGAAACGCCATCAGGAACAGGCTGAGTGCAAACATTTTCTTGCGGCCGATCCGGTCGCCAAAGTGGGCGAAGAAGATACCCCCGATCGGACGAACGAGGTAACCCGCCGCGAAAATGCAGAACACCTCGAGTTGGGCAAGCCATTCCGGTGTGTGCGGCGGAAAGAACACGGTAGCGAGCAGCTTCGTGAAGAATACGGCGACGATGAAGTCGTAGTATTCGAGTGCGCCGCCGAGGGAAGCGAGCCCTAGCGTCTTGATGTCGCGCCACGACATCGCCTGCCCGCCCAGGGCAGCCTCATTCGATCGTACAGGGGTAGTACTCATTCGTTGCCTCCAAACACATGAAAGTTGACGCCCGGCAAAACTGCCAACCCTTTTTATCAGTACACTGATTAATTGGGTATGGAACTAGCCCACCAACGAATCCCCGGGTCGAAATGCCTGCGTGACGCTTCTCTTACGTTGACTCTTAAAATCAAGGGAATCTCAGCCGCTAGCAACGGCCTGCCAACCTGGCGGTAGAATTATCAGCGTACTGACAAATAGGTTTTTATCCCGAAAAAAAAACGAATGCAACAGGAGTTCTCCCAGGCCGTCCCGTCAAGGACTGCAGACGGCGTGTCTGCCACCCAGGCGCACACTACGCGCACCTGCCCTAACGCAAGCGCCACCGACTGTCACCGCCAGACAGCAGTTACACTTGTCCTGAATGACAGGACTCTTTGAAAAGGATGAATATGGGCACAGTTACGGAGAAAAAGACTGCCGTCGCGGATTCGACGATTGAGACCGGTCACCTCTGGCAGCGTCCGGGCTTCCTGATCCGGCGCCTCAATCAGATCCACGTCGCACTGTTCTTTGAAAGCTGCAAAGACTTCGCGATTACGCCGGTTCAGTACGGCTTGCTCACAACGCTGAGCGAGCGCCCTGGGCTCGACCAGACCTCACTCTGCGCTGAAGTCGGCGTCGACCGCACGACGATGGCCGACGTTCTCCGGCGCCTGGAAGAGCGGGGACTCGTCAAGCGTGAGCCTAGTCCCGCTGATGGACGCCAGAAAATCGCCAACATCAGCAGCAAGGGGCGGCGCGTCATGAATGAGATGTATGAGAGCATGCGCGAAGCTCAGGTCCGATTTCTGGCTCCTCTGGATGCCAGGGAGCGCATTGAATTCATCCGGATGATGATGCAACTGGTCGAAGGCAACAACCAGTATGGCCGCACATTACTCAAACACTTCGACTGAAAATATGGCGTCCCGGGACGCCATATTTCCGCTCTCAAAACCGATGCAATATCCCGACTCGCGTCAACAGTTGCCTGTCGTTGCTCGACGCACTCGACACCGCCATGATCCACGCCTTCGGGTCGTTGTCACCGCTCACCTTCTGATACACGGCTTCTGTGTAAAGTACCGTGCGCGTCGACAATGCATATCGAACGCCCACTGAGAACTGGTTAGCCTTGTCGCTGGCAAGCACGGCATTGCCTTTCATCAATTCGTAGTCTCCACCAACCGAAAGTGCCGGCGTAATCTGGTAGTGCGCACCGATCTGATACACGTTGATGGTTGCGTTGTTAGCCGTGTTTTTTGTGTTCGTGTACAGGACGTTAAGCGTGGCCAGACCGAACTTATATTCGGCGCCGGCCCCGAAATTTCGTATCCCGGCCATGCCGTTCGCAAGCTGCGCATACCGTTGGTACGTATACGCCACACCAGCGGAAAAAGGCCCGTTGGCATAGTTAGCGCCGAAGCTCTTACCGTCGTTCTGCGCGATCGCACCAGGCACACCGCCAAAGCTGTAAAGCATGCCGGCTGAGAATCCATAGTACGTCGGCGTCGTGTATTTCACCGAGTTGGAAATAGCGGTGCCCGACATGCGGTCGAAATTCGCGTTCCCTGAGGAATTTCCCGGAATGCCAAGGCCCGAAAATGGTCCCTCCCGAAAACCGTACAGTCCCGCGATGTAGATCGAATTGTCAAAGCGCAGCAACGAGTCGATCATGAAGTCGTACTGTTCGCCAAAAGTCAGTTTCCCGTACTGATCGTTCGACAGACCCACGTAAGCGTTACGGCCAAAAAGTCCGCCGCCGTTCGTCGGAAAAATTGCGCCGGTACCGAGATTGAACTGGTCGATCAATTCAAATATTGCCTTGTTACCGCCACCGAGATCTTCTGTGCCGCGCAGGCCCCATAGGTTCGGCATCGCGATGCCGTTATCCATCGTGTAGTTATGACCGCCCTTCTGATTGGTGACCATGGTGATCCCCGCATCGAGCGCACCCCAGAGTTGCACGGAAGATTGCGCGCGCGCCGGAACGGCGGCCGCAAGAGTACACGCCGTTGCAGCAACGGCCCATGAAGTTCTCATCGCCAAACCTTATATGCAAGATTGTATGAAGAGCTCCGTCGCCCAAATGAGCTGCAGAAATCTTCTCTATGTAGGGAAATATGGACTACTGGGAAACGTCCCGGCGAAACGTTTCAGGAACGAAAAGCACACCGACTATCAGAGAGAGCACCGCAATCACAATCGGATACCACAAGCCGAAGTAGACGTTGCCGTTCGCTACGGCCATGGCCGAAACAACGAAGGGCAACATCCCGCCGAACCAGCCGGACCCTAGATGGAACGGAAGTGACAGCGAGGTGTAGCGGATTCGTGCGGGGAACAGTTCAACCATGAACGCCGCCATCGGACCGTAGACCATCGCGAGATACACAATCAGCAGCCACATAAGGAAGATGACCATGGGCGCATTGATCTGCGCCGGGTCCGCATGTTGCACCCACCCAGCGGCCAGCAGCGCATTCTCCAGCTCGTGCCGGTCGCCGCTGTGCACGGTGACGTTGCCAATAGTGGTATCCGCCGACTGCCCTGGTTGCAACGGCATCTGCTGGTATGAAACGCCTGATGAACTCAGGAACGAACGAATGCGGTCGCAATCCGTTTTCGGTGCGGCAAACAGCGAAAAGTGGCAGTCATCTGCGTGAACGATGACCGGTGAGCTTTTCTGGAACGCCTCCAGCTTCGGATTCGCGTAGTGGGTCAACGCGTGAAAGATTGGCTGCGTCGTTGCGGCGAGCAGCAGGCAGGCTGTCATCATGATCCACTTACGCCCAATGCGGTCAGAGAGCCAGCCGAAGATCAGGTAGAACGGAAAAACGCACACCAAGGCAATAGCCAGATAGAGATTCACCGTGTTGGGCGCTACCTTCAGCGTGTTCTGCAGGAAATACATCGAATAGAAGTGGCCAGTCCCAAACACGACGCCGACGCCGGAAGCAGTACTGAACAGCATGATGAGCACGTACTTGAGATTTTCCCAGCTGCCGAAGCTCTCGCTGATCGGAGATTTCGAAAGTTTTCCCGCGTGCTTCATGCTCTGGAATGTCGGCGACTCGGCCAACTTCGTCCGAAGGTAAACGGAGATCACCAGTAGCGCGAGCGAAACCAGGAACGGCACCCGCCAGCCCCACTCCTGAAACGATGCGCTGTCCATGGCGGACCGGCTCGCGCTGACAACTGCGATGGATGCCAGCAAACCCAGTGTGGCAGTCGTTTGCAGCGAACTGGTATACAAACCCCGACGCCTGGCTGGGGAATGTTCGGCCAGATAGGTAGCCGCCCCACCCGTTTCGCCGCCCAGCGCAAAACCCTGCAACAGCCGCAGGCACACGAGCAACACCGGCGCCAACATCCCGATCCTTGCGAACGAAGGAAGCAGTCCCACACCCACCGTAGCGACACCCATCAGGACAATGGTTGCCATGAAAGTATATTTGCGACCGATCCGGTCGCCGAGCCGGCCAAAGAACAGCGCGCCGAGTGGCCGCACGAGGAAGCCCGCACCGAATGTAGCGAGACTGGCCAGAAAGGCCGTAGTCTCATTTCCACTGGGAAAGAAGAGCGTACTGAAGGTTCCCGCCAGGGCGGCGTAGATATAGAAGTCATACCATTCGAGTAACGCCCCAAATGAGGACGCGATAATAAGCGTAAATTCGCGACGCGTGACAGCATGCCGCGACGGCTCCGACGTCGAGATTTCCATTCCCACTCCTGGCTGCACGGTTTTCTCCGAATATATATTTAGTTATACATAATTATTGAAAGGTGATCTGGCATAGCCAGATCAGCATCGATGCACGTTTTGATTCGAAAAGCGTTAGCGATCGGCGCCGGGCGCGCCTTATCTGACGCGCCCTTCCGCTTCGGCCCGGCTACAGATTTCCGAGGACGCTGAGTGCTTCGTCCCGGGTCATGACAGCGGCATACTTCTGTGCCATATCAAAGAGGTTGGCCTCGTGCGGAGCGATGGCACGGTCGCCCACGCAATCTGAGAGCACGAACGGACGGAAACCGTACTGCATCGCGTCCACCACGCTCGAGCGCACGCAGCCGCTCGTCACCGCACCGGCGACCACCAGCGTCTGTACACCGCGCTGTGTGAGCCACGCAGCCAGTGATGTGCCGAAGAACGCCGACGGCACCGTCTTGCGCACCACCAGTTCACCCTCGCGCGGCGTGAGTTGCGACACGATGGCGCTGTGGTGCGTGTGCTCCTTCAGTGTGAGCAGACCCGGCACCTTCAGCGTAAAGATGTTTTCGTCCGCATCGTCGTCGGCGAATACGATGCGCGTGTGAGCGACGGGCCAGCCGCGCTCGCGCGCATGCGCCAGCAACGCAACAGTGCGCTCGATAGCTGGCGCGATGTTGCCCCCGCCGAACACTTCGGGGTCGGCAAAGCCGTTGACAAAATCAACGATAAGCAGACCCACCGGCGCCTTCGGTTCGAGCGTCGAGCCGAAGCTCTGGCGCTGGTATGTATCGAGTTCATTGGACATGCCGATTCCTCACTTATCCAGTACCTGGCCATTGCGCACCACCGCCTCACCATCGAGGAACACGTCGCAGCGGCGCAACGGAATGTCGATATGGCAGGTAGTTGTGCGCTTGCCACCCGCTTCGTTGTTCGGTCCGAGCGAGAACAGGAAGTTGCCCTCGAAGGCGCGTGCGTCCATACCGATGGTCGCCTCCCGGTCATACAGCCCCAACGTCGACCAGTGCGCGCGCGGCTGCAGCCCCCAACCGATGTGCGAGATGGCATACGCCTCGGGGTCCTTGAAGGTGCCCATGTACTCCTTGAGCAGATCCGCGTCCATGCCGCCCTCGATGCGGGTGGCAAAGCCGTTCTCGACAGTGAGCTCGATCCGGTCCTGCACATAGCATTTTTGCGGCAGCAGGATGTCGCCCCGGTCGATCACAATGCGCCCGTAGGCTCGCCCTTCGTTGGGAAATGTCAGTGCAAAGCCACTGGGCCAGTGGTCCCACCGGCCCGGCTTGTCGACGAAGCCGTATTCCGCGATCGCCTCGAATTCGCCGATTGGACAGTGGAAGTCCGTTCCGGCGGCCGACACGACGTGCATCTCTTTGGACCGGTTGATGTGGGCCTGAGCCGCCAGCACCCGCTCGCGATCGGCCAGACTTGGCACTAGCCGTGTCAGCACTTCAGGCGGCTCGACCGCGAGCAGAATCCTGGTGCCGGTCTTCAGAATGTCGAGTTGCTCCGGCGAGAACAGCAGCGTCATCAGATCCAGGACCAGGTCGCTCGCCTTGAGCGCGGCTATCGCCGCAGGGTTGCCTGTGAGCGGTGTCGTGCCCAGGTAGGCAAGCGAGTCGCGGCTCAGTGCCTTTTCGCCATTCACCGGCGGCAGGTCCAGGCGGTTGACGATCGCACCCATCGACTGCGTCGCGATCAACGCGGTCGAGAGCGTTTGTGGATGGGTCGCCGCGCTCGTCAGAATCGTGACAGTCTGGCCCGCTTCAAGGCGCGAGAGTGTCAATACCTGCTTCCACGCTTCGACCATCTGGTAGTCGCTAACTGGCATCGAGTTCTCCTTGGAAAAGGGATGTCAAGCCCGAACGGTGGCCAGACTCGGCAGAGGCGCGCCCAGAAAATCACCGAACGCACGATAGAAACCGGGCTCGTCGTCCCACGGAATCATGTGACCGGCGTCGGACACGTGCGAGTGTTCGAGTTGCGGTATCAGCGTACGAATCTCTTCGATGTCTTCGGGGCGGACCACGTCGCCACGTCCAGCCGTCATCAGCAGGACGGGTATGCCGATGTGCGGCAGGTCTCCATGCACGTCGTCGGTATGGAAGCCCTCAAAGCTCGCGATCACGGCGCGTTCGTCACACGTGTGCAGCCACTCGGCGCGCAGTTGGCGCTGCTCATCGGTCCAGGTAGGACAGAACGCGCGCATTCCCTCGGCGTCCGTGCCTTCGCGCGCGAGGCGCATCGAATCGACGTACCAGGGCAGCTGCGATGGATACGGGCGACGACCCGGTCCGGACACGGGCGGATCGAGCATGACCAGTCGGGCAAGACCGCGCGGCTGCGTGCGCGCGGCGCGTGCGCCAATGCGACCGCCCATCGAGTGGCCCACTACGCTGTAGCGTGTCAGCCCCAGCGCCTGAGCGAACGCGACCAGGTCCGCAGCCTGCGCATCCAGGCTGTAGTCCAGTGAGTCCGATGCCGAAGACAAACCCCGGCCGCGGACATCGAGCACATAAGTGTCGAACGTCGTGCCGAAGTGCTCACCGACGAAACCCCACGTCACAGCCGGACTGGTGATGCCCGGCACGATGATGACGGGGTCGCGACCGGCGCGTGCGTCGCTCGCACCGCCGTAGCGCAGGTAGTGCTGGCGGATTCCGTTCGCGTGAACGTTGCCACCGTAGAGAAATGTGGATGTCTTGCTCATGCCGGTCTCGGAGTCGTTAAGCGTCAGCACGTCAGTAGGCACCAGAGAGCAACGCGCCGGCACCCGGCACTACTGCTTCCAGACCGAGCTGTTTGAGCATGGCGTAGGTCGTCGCAATCGAAGCGGTAATGACAGGTTTGCCCGTCATCGCTTCGACCTTGGCTACGGCCGGCAGCGAGGGCATCTGCACGCATGCCGAGAGCACGATCGCATCGGCGTGCGTCGTGTCCATCTGGGAAACGATGCCCGGCAGCAGACCGGGGTCGTGGCGGCCCACCTCGAGGTTGTCGGGAATTTCGAGGGCACGGTAATCGAGCACCTCGTAACCTTCATTACGGATGTAGTCGACCACCAGTTCGGTGAGTGGCTTCATATACGGAGCCACCACCACAATACGCTTTGCGCCGATCACCTTTAGCGCATCAACGAGTGCGCCAGCGCTGGTGATGACCGGTGCCGCCCCACCATTCTCGACCGTACGTTCATGCAGCCGCTTCTGCGACACGCGGTGATAACCGTGACCCATCGCCATGATCGCAACCAGACACGCATAGCCAAGCACGTCCACGCGCGCGTCGCTGAGTTCCAGCGCACAGCGGTCCGACTCCGCATCCATGGCGGCCAGCTCTTCCTTTACCACCTTCTTCATGCGCATACGGCTGGAGTGGAACGTGAAACGCTCGGCACGGATCGTCTGGCGCGCGAGCAACATCGCCGGAATCTCCGTCTCCATCGTCGTATTCGAACTCGGCACAATCTGACCAATTCGGTATTGCTTCGTCATTGCTACCTCTAGATAAATTTAATCCGATGTTTTCGCTGCTCGCGGTAAGAAACCGGCGTCACAGCTTGAAGATACGTTCGGCATTACCGTGGCAAACGAGATTTCTGACTTTCTCGTCGAGGGGTGCCTGCTCAATGAAATCGGCGGCAATCGCCGTGGACTCGTACGGGTAATCCACCGAAAACATCACGGCCTCCGAGCCCATTTCCCCGATTGCACCCAGCAGAGATGGCGCCGAGCAGACACCGGAAGTGGTAATCAGGATGTTTGTTCCGATGTACTCGGAAGGCGCGCGCTCGAGACGAATACCGTGCGAGTAAACAGCGAAACGGCTATCGAACCGCCAGCGCAGGTAGGGCAAGCCCTCACCCATGTGGCCCAGAATGACTTTCAGTTTGGGGAACCGGTCGAAGACGCCACCGAAGAGAAGGCGCAATGCATGGCTGCCGGTTTCAACACCCCACCCCCACGCGGCACCCGTCAATTCCGGATGGCCGTCGAATACCTTTGGCATCACATGCGCATCGGTAGGATGCAGATACAGCGGAACATCGAGTTCCTGCACCCGTTCCCAGAAAGGGTCGTAAGCACGGCCATCGTAGTACGTTCCCAGCGTGTGCCCATTCACCAGCGCGCCCTTGAAACCGAATTCCCGAACCGTGCGGGTCAACTCGTCAACGGCGCCATGAGGTGTGTGCATCGGCAGCGTGGCAAACCCGCCAAACCGCGTCGGATGCCGCCCAATCTGTCGTGCCAAAAAGTCATTGCTTTCCCTCGCGCGAGCGACCGCCAGGGCCGGGTCCGTCTCACCCTGCACGCTCGGCCCGGTTTGGGACAAGATGGTGTAATCGATCCCGGCGCGGTCCATCTCGACGATCCGCTGCTCGTCGAAATCCGCAAGCCGGGCCGCAAGATCGGCCAGCACGTCCGGCGCGATGTGCTGGGTGAAGCTTTTTGAGTAGCCCTGGAAGCCAGGCGTTGAAAAGTGCTCTTCAAGAGCAATCTTCCGAATCCGTTTAGTCACGACAAAACTCCCGTTTTTAATCAGCATGCTGACAATAAGAACGCTAGACGGCGTGCTTGACACGCTACGCCCCCGTCTTCTGCTATCGCTGTAACAGCATTTATTCGCCTCGGCCAAAGAGGCGTTTTATGCGGCCCCACAGGACACTCCACACCAGACTGCCGACGTTGAATCGGGACTGCAACGCTGCGGAGTCCGGCGCGTCCGCGCCGCCCAACTGCGCGGTAATTCGCATACCGAAGTCAGCAATCATCCGTCGAACAAAATCTTTAACAAGCCCGGAACGCGAAAACTGCGCGAGCGGTCCTTGCAACATGTATTCGAGCGTGACCGCCACTCGCGTCTGCGTCCCGTTCGCTTCATCACTCAACGCGTAAGTCACGTCGCCGTTCGCTTTCGAGCGGCTGATGTTGTCCTGGCCCGCTCCACGCATCACGGCCCGATGCGCCGTGTCATCACGTTCAAGACGTGCAGCGCCGGCAAAATTCGCCGACATCGGCCCAAATTTGATGGCGATCTTGCCTTTCACTTTTTCGGCATCGTGCTCGATCAGTTCCGCCCCTGGCAGACAACCGGTGACGGAGGGAAGGTCTCCCATAAAACTCCAGACCCGCTCAAGCGGAAATGGCACGACGAAACTGTCATCAATTGCCGTCCAGCCTTTGCGCTCACCCGCCGGCTGGGCAGCAGAAACCGGCGATGCCGCGCTCGCCTCTTGCGGCGCGCGTTCCGGGGCAATCGACGGGACAGCCGCCACTGCTGCAAATGTCTGGAATGCACCGGTTTCCTGCGCCGCCGCCTGTCGAACTGGAGCCGTGGGAACGGTGGGAGCGTCAGCGATCGGATTGTCTTTCAGGTCGCCGAGTACCGCTTTGATCGCGTTGACGATGCCCATGTAGCCGGTACAGCGGCACAGGTTTCCGGACAACTCGAGACGAATGCGCGACTCATCAGCGTCAGGAAAACGACGCACGATATCGCGTGCCGTAATGAGCATGCCCGGCGTACAGTAGCCGCACTGCAGGCCGTGATGCACCGAGAAAGATCGACGGATGCGCTTCATCAGTTCATCGTCGTCGAACCCTTCGATCGTACGCACCTTCTGGTGGTCGCAAGCAACCGCGAAAGTAATGCAGGAACGCACCGGTTCGCCGTCGATAAGAACGGTGCACGCGCCGCACACTCCGTGCTCGCACCCCAGGTGGGTGCCGGTCAGATTCTGGCTATCGCGCAGGAAATCGCCCAGATGCGTGCGCGGTGCGACCTCGCCGCGTATCGCCCGGTCGTTGATAGTGAGTTCAATGACAGACATGGAAATTCCCGTTAACGCGTTACCGCGCGGATGAACCGAAGGTTTGTGCAAGACAGCGCTCAACCGTGGCGGCATGCATGGAGCGGTCGATGGCGTCCGCATTCGGCATCGCGTTCGCTACACCTGCCGCAATCGCCTCCGCTGTGGCGGCACTTGGGCCTTGCTGCGCGATTGACTGCGCAAGCGAGTCCAGTGCGGTCGGCGGCCCATCGAGCGCGCCAAGGACTACGCGTGCCAGGCCGGTTTGCGCGTCAAACGCCGCAGCCGCGCTTGCGTGGGCGAACTCGCCAGTCTTACGGCAAAGCTTGTAATAGCCCCAACGCAGAGTGCCACCGATTTTCGGCAACAGAACCGCTGAGATAATCTCGCCGTCTTCAAGCAGCGTTGTAAAGGCACCCAGCATGAACTCACTGGCGCGGACTTGACGCGTACTGCCCGCTTTCACGAGTTCGAGCCGGGCATCAAGGGCCGAAAGCGCCAGCGGCCAGTCCGCCGCGGGGTCGGCATGCGCCAGACTGCCGCCTATGGTTCCTCTGTTGCGAATCGCCCGGTACGCAATACCCGAAGCGACATACTGCATAAATCCGTTACGCAAAGGCTCGTACTTTCCGTCCTCGATTTCCGCATGCGTGATCGCCGCGCCCACACGAACCACATCACCTAGGACAGTGACGCTGCGCAATTCGTCGACATGTGACACATCGATCACGCGCGATGGCCTCGCCAGACGGAGATTGAGCATCGGCCCCATCGACTGGCTGCCGGCGATCGGCTTCACGCCCGTCGTCGAATCACTGAATTCACGTAACGCGTCGGCCAATGTCGCGGCGCGTACGTATTCAAAAGCAGCAGCCTTCATCAAATCACCTCGTGAGCATGTTCTGCTTCTGCTTTGCTGTGCGAGGCCGTTTTGGCCGCCTCAATCGCGGCAAGCAGCCGTCGCGGCGTGAGAGGCGTCTCGCTGACAAGTGCTCCAATCGGACCAAGCGCATCGTTCACCGCATTGAAAAGCGCGGCGGGGGGTGCGATCGCGCCACCTTCGCCCACACCTTTCGCGCCGAATTCCGTATACGGCGACGGCGTTTCCATGTGAATGATGGTCAAGGGCGGCAATTCCGTCGGCCCGGGCAACATGTAGTCCGCTAGCGTGGACGTGAGCGGCTGGGCGTTATCGTCGTATAGCGTTTCTTCATAGAACGCGGTGCCGATACCCTGTGCCGTGCCGCCGATGGTCTGGCCTTCGACGACCATCGGGTTGATCATTCGCCCGCAGTCTTCAACGATGACGTAGTCCAGGATGTCGACGTGGCCCGTTTTCGTATCAACCGCCACGGCGGCCGCATGCGTCGCGTAGCTGAATGCGCCGGTATCGACCTTCGGCTTGAAACCCTGCGTTGCTTCAAGCCCGGTAAGATCCACGCCCGGGGGTAAGCGTTCGGGCCGCAAATACCACGCGTGACCGATCTCAGCGAGGGAAACTCGCCCCGTTGTGCCTACCACCTCGCCAGCCTCGTAGCGGACCGCGTCTTCCGGTTCACCCAGGATATGCGCGCCAATTTTGATCAGTCGCGGTACCAGTTCACGGCATGTTGCCGCGACTGCACCACCTGCCATGACAATGCTGCGAGAGGCGTAGGTACCCGTGGAGTACGGGGTGAGAGCGGTATCGCCGTGCACGACCTTGATCTTCTGAATCGGAACGCCCAGCACTTCATTTGCGATCTGCGCCAACGTCGTTTCCATCCCTTGGCCATGGGAATGGATTCCGGCACGAACTTCCAGGCCACCATCCGCTGTGATCCGAACCGTTGCCAGGTCGTAGCCTGGAACGACCGGCAAGCCCCACGACGCGAACACTGCCGTGCCGTGTGCCGATTGCTCCGTGAATGTCGCGAAGCCGATACCGATCAGCCTGCCGTCTGGCTCGCCCTCTTTCTGGCGACGGCGCCACCTGGCAACGTCAAGCTGTTCAGCGGCCCGCTTCAGACTCTCCTGGAAGTCGCCGCTGTCGTAGTGCTTCTTGACAACGTTCGTATAGGGCATGTCGACCCCGCGAATCAGGTTGTCGTAGCGAACCTCCCACGCTTCGCGGCCGACTGCCCGCGCAATGGCGTCCATCGTCAGTTCGATCGCGAAACAGACGCCGGTGCGTGCCACGCCACGATACGGGAGGAAACCGGGCTTATTGGTTGCCGCGCACTGGGTACGGCAGCGGTATCCGCTGAAATCGTAGGGGCCAGGCAGGTTACCCAACGCCTGCCCTGTTTCCAGCCCAATCGTAAAAGGCCACGCGGAATAGGCGCCGCCGTCAATCAACAGGTTGCAGTCCAGCGCCAGGAGCCGTCCGTTGTTGTCCGCATACGCGGTAAGTTCATAGTGGTGCTGGCGCGTATTCGCACCCGCGATCAAATGCTCACGACGATCTTCGATAAAGCGAAACGGACGTTTGTAGGTGAGAGCAAGCCACGCAATGCAAAGCTCTTCCTGTTGAAGCACACATTTGTAGCCGAATGCACCGCCCACATCAGGCGAAATGACGCGCACCTGAGCATGGTCAATGCCCAGGCATTGCGCAAGCACCGTACGGATCATGTGCGGGACCTGGGTCGACGTAATGACGACCAGTTGCGCCTGCGTGTGGTCCCAGTAGGCCAGTACGGCCTTGCCTTCCATTGGGACCATGCACTGACGGGCCAGGTCGACCTTTTGCCTGACGACGACGGGTGCATTTTTAGAGCGCTCGTCGAAATCGACATCCGCCTTCAGATCGAGGAAGAGATTGTCTGTCCAGTGATCATGCACCCGCACGTCTGTGCGCTCGCGTGCCGCAAATGCACTCGCCAACGCAGGCAGTTCCTCCAGATCCAGTTCGACTTCCTCCGCGATGTCCTCGGCCTCGGCGCGGGAACTCGCGAAACACATCGCCACAGGTTCGCCGACAAAGCGGACTTTCCCAAAGGCGAGCGGCGGGTGCGATGAAGACTTGTAGGTCGGCAAGCTGGAATCAGCCACGATGTCTGTCGCCGTCTGCATGTCTTCCCGCACAATGACCTGATCGGCGAAGCGTTCGGGCTTGCCGATGCGCTCGATGCGAGCATGCGCAAGTGGGCTGCGCAAGAACGCCACTTCCTGCAAATCAGGAAACGTATAGTCGGCAACGAATTTTCCCTTGCCATGCAAATGGCGCTCATCTTCGCGACGCCTCACGCGGGCGCCGACGCCGCCACTTTCGATGGGCGCTTCCGTCGGTTCAGTGTGGCTCATCGGCATTCCCCTGGTTTGTAGCCCGCCATTAACATTCTCTGATCACGCCTTCAAACAGGATAGGCCAGATCGTTCGCAATCATCGCCGTGTCATAAATAGCCTGCCGCTCCTTCAGAAGCAGCTCATTGCCCTTTCGAGCAAAGCGGTCGAAAAGCCGACCGGCCTGATGCAGACAAGTCGCGCCTTCGACCAGGGTCTGCATCAACATGTAGTTACTCTGAGCAATGATTTCTTCGTCTGTCGCGTCAAGAATCCGAACGTTGGTGACGAAATGCAGCATTTGTCGCGGCGCGAACATCTGCGTTCTGGAGATAGCGACTGCGCGGTCGCGCAGCATGTCCCGACCTTCAGCGTAGACCAGACCGACCGGAAACCCGAGCGCGGCATTTTCGTACTCGGTCACCCGGTAAAGACAGTTCTCCGTAAAAAAGTCTGGCCACCGCTCGACGTCGCCCCCGTCGAGCACCGCACAATATTCGGCATGGAAATCTTCCACGGCTGCGCGCGCCGCAAGTGCCTTGTCGTGTGCAACTGGTTTCTTTTCGAATCCTGGCAGCATTTAAAACCCCATCACTTCACGGTAGTGTTTGTACATCGCGCGAATTGCAGCTTCCGAAATCAGATTGTCCGCGGTTCCAATTTTTTCACTGTCGAGTTTGAGCACGCTGCGATCGGTTACCGAGCGACGCACGCCTTCCTGCACAAACTTCATGGCTTCGTTGTCCTCGAGACCGAGGAATCCAGCTGGTCCCATCAGGTTGCCCTGGCGCAGCCGATGACGCGTGGTCTCTTCTGTATCGTCTTCGTAGCCGAACATCGTCCACAGCATCACCATGCTGTTTGGACCATTCGGAACAATATGCCGCACACCCAAAGTATTCATTTCACGCTGGACGATCAGATTCGGCCAGATCGTCTGCATCGTCACCGACCATTCGGAGTCAAACTCCTTGACGTACTCCAGGAACCGCTCATCCTTGAGGACCATACCTTCATGGAACGAGCGCATTTCTTTTTTCTTGTCGGCGTCCACCGTTGCATAGAGTGAATCGCTTTTGGCCGACGCCATCGTGCCGTGTACGCCGTATTTACTGTCGGCCACCATCGCCGAGCGGTTTCCTGCAACCAGCAAGCCGAACACCACCAGGAAGGAATGCAGCAGCGTTGCGTGGTAGGGGTCCTTCAGATTCTCGTGGTACATCTTCCAGTTGCAAGGCAGCTCATTCTTGTAAAACCCGAGGATGCGCAGCTTCTTGCCGTTGAAGACGGTGTCGAAATCTTTCAGGATTTCGGGTGTGAGGTAATCTTCAATCGGCTCCATGTCGTGCGTGAACGAGGCGAAGACCACTCCGTTACGCGTCGTGACAGCAAGCTTCTTGAGACCGTGCTCCTCATTACGGAAGTCGCGCGGCATCCCGCCGAGCTTGTTCACACCCCGTTTGAACGGAATACCCTGCAGATTGCCTTTCAGGTCATAAGACCACTGGTGATACGGGCAAACGAACTCAGCATTGTTGCCGCGCGTGTGGCGACAGAATTCGGCGCCACGATGGGCGCAGCGGTTTTCGAACACGTGAATGGAACCATCTTCTGCGCGCGAGACGACCACCGGCGTCGGACCTACATACGAGCGCTTGTAGTCCCCGCTGTTGGGCACTTCGGCCTCCAGCGCAACGAAGTTCCAGGTACGGCCCTGAAAAATCCGTTCAACCTCGCGAGCGTACACATCGTCGCTCGTGTAAACCCAGTCTGGAATAGCGTGAAGGCCTTCTTCCGGCCAGACCAGTTGCTCGATGGGCTTATTCTTGACGCTCGGCGTACCAAGCCCAATTACCGTCTCTGACGAATACAAAGTGCTCTCCTGAATGCGTTATGAGTGAGCTTTTCGTTCAAGTTGCCGCAACTTGAAGTTCAGGTCCGCGAGGGCCTCGGGGTCGACCTGAATCGCCTCCTCAACGAGACGGCGAATCGCACGCAGTTCGCCGCCGTTATTGACTGCGACTGCATACACAATGACGTTGTTGCGCAGCCCCATCAGCAGAACCCTGTCGATCGATACCCGGCGCTCGATCCATTGCTCTATTGGGCTGTCGAGCATTCCTAGCATCTGTACGTTCCAGTCATACTGGTCTGTCCAGAACCAGGGGCTTGGCCGATATTCGATCGACTCCCCCAGCATGTTGCGCGCGGCAACGATCGCCTGGTGTTGCGCGTTCTGCCATGATTCGAGGCGCAGACGTCGTCCGGACGCACCAAATGGGAAATTTGCACAATCGCCTGCGGCATAGACAGCGGCGCCCGAAGTCCGACAATGCGCATCAACGTGTATGCCATTGCCCGTCTCCAGACCGGACGCTTTGGCGAGCTCCTCATTCGGCTGCTGCCCAATGGCAACCACCACGAAATCGAACCGCTGCGGTGCATGGTCGGCAAACGTCAGCGCTACCCCCGACGCATGCTCCACGGAGCCAACCAGCCTTACGCCCAGCATGAACTTCACGCCGTTCTGTTCGTGCTTCGCGCGCAAACGCTCCGAGAATTCGTGCGGCAACGCGCGGCCCAGTAGCTGCTCTCCCGCTTCAACCACGGTGACATCGATTCCGCGCGCCCTTGCGCTTGCGGCGAACTCAAGCCCAAGGAAGCCGCCGCCAATGACGGCCACCGAACTCGCATCGATCATGCGCTGCCGCACCCGCATCGCATCCGGCAGCGTACGCAGCGTGAATACATGGCGACTTCCCGCCGTGCCGGGCAGGTGCCGCGCGCGACCACCTGTCGTCAGCAGGCATTTATCGAAGCTGACGCTTCGCCCGCTTCTGAGCATCGCAGTGCGCTGTGTCACATCCAGTCTTTCGACACCGTCTGCGATCCAGTCGATCTTTCTGGTGGCGTAGAAGTCGCTCGAATGCAGCCACGCGTCGAAGCATTCGGTATCGTCCGCCGCCGTCAGCACCGTCTTTGACAATGCAGGCCGCTCGTACGGCCTATGCTGCTCATCGCCGACGAGCAGGACCGCCCCCTCGAAGCCATGCGCCCTCAGCGTCTCGGCTGCACGGCCACCTGCCTGTCCGGCGCCGACGATCAAAATCGTTTCCACTTTCGAATTCCTGGCGTAGTCAAAAAGGTATGGCGCTCAGAGTTCAACCATCACCGCACCGCCTTCCACGTGGACCTTGTAAGTCCTGAGCGGAGCGCTCACCGGCGCACAAAGCGCGGCGCCAGTCTTCACATCGAATTTCCCCTGATGAAGCGGACATTCAACGCATCCGTCCTCGAGGAAACCGTCACTAAGCAGCGCGAACTGATGCGTGCACACGTTGTGCGTCGCATAGACCTCGCCATCTACGAGGTACAGGGCGATCTGCTCCTTGTCGACCGTTGCCGCGTAAGGCTCGTCCGGGTTCAGATCGTCGAGATTTGCCGCGAATTTGAGTGTCATCGCCGTGCCTTGATAATTGATCAGTATGCTGATGAATTGATGGTATCAGCAATTCACCTTGAGTCAATAAGGCAAAAACTATCGTTTACCCTTTGAAAGTGGGTTTTGTCGCGACAAGCATCGCAAGGCGAGATCGACAGCCGGCAGAGATATGAGCTGTACGATGAGGAGGACACAGACCCAGCGCGGATCCCGTGGAGCCTGGATTTTGTGGGGTTTCGCCGCCATGTCTGGCGGCGATGAAGGGATTCGAACGGGACAGCACGCCCCGTTCCGGGCCGACCGGCGGCGCAAGGAAAACGCAAACGGCGTGAGCGCGCAACCTCCGCCGCTCACGCCACCCGCATGCCTTACTGCCCGGCCACCCGCGCGCCGCCATGCAGCGCCGCACGCCGGCGCTTGAACACATAGCCGGCCCACATCACAACGAGCCATGCGGGCACGAGCCACACCGAAACCGAGAGGCCCGGCGTCATCGCCAGAATCACAAGGATCAGCGCCATGAACGCGAGGCAGATCCAGTTGCTGACCGGGAACCATAACGACTTGAACACGAGCGTCTCGCCCGCCGCCACCATCGCCTTGCGCGACTTCAGATGCGTCAGGCTGATCAGCGCCCAGTTCAGCACGAGCGCGGCAACCACCAGCGCCATCAGCAAACCGAGTGCTTCGGCGGGGATCAGATAGTTGATGATCACGCAGGTGAACGTGGCGAGCGCCGACAAACCGATCGCCATGTACGGCACGCCGCGCCGGTCGACTTTCATCAGCGCACGCGGTGCGTTGCCCTGTTCCGCGAGACCGTAGAGCATGCGGCTATTCGCGTACACGCCGCTGTTGTACACCGACAGCGCCGCAGTCAGCACCACCACGTTGAGCACATTCGCGGTGAGCGTCGAGCCGATCTGCGAGAAGATCATGACGAACGGGCTGCCGCCAGCCGCCACCTGATTCCACGGGTACAGCGAGAGCAGCACCGTTAGCGAGCAGATGTAGAAAATCAGAATCCGGTAAATCACCTGATTCACCGCCTTCGGAATGCTCTTCTGCGGATCGGCCGCTTCAGCCGCCGTAATGCCGATCAATTCGAGGCCACCGAACGAAAACATGATGACTGCGAGCATCATGAAGAGGCCATGAAAACCGTGCGGGAAAAAGCCGCCGTCGGCCCAGAGATTGGTAATCGACGCTTGCGGGCCACCGTGGCCGCTGATCAGCAGATAGCCGCCGAACAGGATCATGCCGATCACCGCTACCACCTTGATGATCGCAAACCAGAATTCCGTTTCGCCGTACGCTTTGACGTTGGCAAGATTGATCGCGTTGATTACCGCGAAGCACACCAGCGCGGAGACCCATGTGGGCACCCCTGGCCACCAGAAATGCACATACGTGCCGACCGCGGTCAGCTCGGCCATGCTCACGAGCACGTACAGCACCCAATAATTCCAGCCGGACAGAAAACCGGGGAAGTCGCCCCAGTACTTGTATGCGAAGTGGCTGAACGAACCGGCAACCGGTTCCTGCGCGACCATTTCGCCAAGCTGGCGCATGATCATGAAGGCAATAATGCCGCCGATCGCGTAACCGAGAATCATCGACGGGCCGGCTGCCTTCAATACGCTGGCGGAGCCGAGAAACAAGCCGGTGCCGATTGCCCCGCCCAGCGCGATCAGCTGGATGTGGCGATTCTTAAGCCCGCGCTTCAGGCCGTCTTGCTGCTGTGCACTATTCAAAATTGCGCCCCAGTGTATGGATATCAATCGCCCGATCAGACTTATGGCCCGCCCCGGCAGAACCTGAAATTTTACCGCGGCCGATATTTGCTCAATATTGGGGCCAACCCGCGCTTGGTTCTGCGCCGCACTTAACGGCGAGGATAGTGATTGTCACTGGCGAAGCGCTTCGGTATGTTGCCCTAGTCGAGGTCTCAGCCTGCGGAGATTCAACATGTCGCCCAAACGTCTGCTTTGCGCCGCTGTTTTGTGTCTCTGCTTCGCCGGGGGCGCCGCGCTCGCGCAAACCGCCGCGCCTGCGGCAGAACCCGCCGCCGAACCGGCCGACATGCCCGGGATGGAGGCGAGCGCACCGGAGGTCCCGGTCCCGCCATCCGCCGCGCCAGCCGTGGTGCCCGCAATCCCTGCGGCGCCCGCGCCGCCTGCTGCGACCGTCCCCACGCCCGCCGCACCCGCCACGCGAGGAGCCGCCGCTCCCGCACCACCCGCCGCGCCAATGACCGGCCCTGTGCACAACGTCGTGCTGGTTCACGGTGCGTTCGTCGATGGATCGAGCTGGAACGGCGTGATCGCGAAGTTGCAGCAGAAGGGATATCACGTGAGTTCGGTGCAGAACCCGCTCACGTCGCTCGCCGACGATGTCGCGGCCACGCGCCGTGTGCTCGCGCGCCAGGATGGCCCAACCATCCTGGTGGGCCACTCATGGGGCGGCGTCGTGATCACGCAAGCCGGCGCGAACGCACCGAACGTCGCGGGTCTCGTCTATGTGGCGGCGATTGCGCCCGACCTGCATGAATCGACCACGGACCTGCTGAAGCGCGCGGCGCCGATGCCCGCGGGTCAAAGCATCGTCGCGGACCCGGCGGGCTTCCTGTGGCTCGACCGCACGAAATACCATGCCGACTTCGCCGCCGACGTACCCGAAAATCTCACACGCGTACTGGCCACGGCGCAAGTCCCAATCGCCGCGACAGCGTTCAGTGAAACAGTCAGCCAGGTCGCGTGGAGAGAGAAACCGTCGTGGTACGTACTGACCACACGGGACCGCGCGGTGTCGCCCGCCGTCGAAAAATTCATGGCCGACCGGATGGGGGCGAAGATCGTGCCGATCGCATCGAGCCATCTCGTGCCGGTGTCGCACGCGGGTGCTGTGGCGGATGTGATCGATCGCGCCGCGCGCGAGTTGAGCCGGCAACAGTAAGACAGCAAAACAGTAAACCGCGCGCGGCCGGCTCCAACGCCCCTTAGCGTAGATTCGTCGTCGCCAGTTCGACCACTTCGTCACCGCGGCCATTGAGCACCGCGCGCAGCATGTACAGGCTGAAACCCTTCGCCTGCGCCCACTGGATCTTCGGCGGCAGAGCGAGTTCGTGCTTGGCCGTCACCACATCGATCACCGCGGGCCCGGGATGCGCGAAGGCCTCGCGTAAGGCCGGCTCGATATTCTCCGACAGTTCGATCCGCGCGCCGTAAATGCCCGCGCCGCGCGCGATCGCCGCGAAGTCGGTGGCGGCGAGATCGGTGCCGCTTTCGAGGTAGCCGCCGGCCTTCATCTCCATCGCAACGAAGCCGAGCGTGCTGTTGTTGAACACGACCACCTTGATGGGCAGATTCAGTTGACGCGCGGTGAGCAGATCGCCGAGCAGCATCGACAAACCGCCATCGCCTGAAAGTGAAATCACCTGGCGCCCCGGTTCGGCCGCCTGTGCGCCCAGCGCCTGCGGCATCGCGTTGGCCATCGAACCGTGGTTGAACGAGCCATGCAGACTGCGCTTGCCGTTCATCGTCAGATAACGCGCGGCCCAAAGCGTCGGCGTGCCGACGTCGGCGGCAAACACGGCGTCTTCGTTCGCCACCTTGTCGACGATGCTGGTCAGATATTGCGGATGAATCGCGCGCCCTGGATCAGACGGCCGGGCAAGATCGTCGAGGTCCTTGCGTGTATCGGCGTAGTGCTTGCGGGCGTTCTCGAGAAAGCGCCGATCGGTCTTGCGTTTGATCATCGGCAGCAGCGCCTGCAAGGTCGCCTTGACGTCGCCGACAAGACCCAGCTTCAATGGCGCGCGCTTGCCGAGCGCGGAGCCGCGTCGATCGATCTGCACCACGTTGCCATGCGACGGATAAAAGTTGCGATACGGAAAATCGGTGCCGAGCATCACGAGCGTGTCGCACGACATCATCGCGTGATAGCCGGAACTGAAGCCGATCAGCCCCGTCATACCGACGTCGAACGGGTTATCCCACTCCACGTATTGTTTACCGCGTAATGCGTGCACGGTGGGCGCACCGAGCTGATCGGCGAAGGCCACCACTTCGTCGTGCGCGTCGGCGCAGCCGCTGCCGCATAGCAGCGTCACGCCGCCGGCCTGATTGAGCAGATCGGCAAGCCGGTCGAGATCCGCGCCGGAGGGCACCACGCTCGAGCGTTCGAGCGTGCCGGTCCATGCCGGTGTTTCGTCGGGTGCTTCGCTGAGCGCAACATCGCCCGGCAGCACGATCACCGCGACGCCACGTTCCTCGATCGCCGTATGCATCGCGCGCGCCAGCACGCGCGGAAACTGCGACGGGTTCGTCACCAGTTCGACGTAGTGGCTGCATTCCTTGAACAACTCTTGCGGATGCGTTTCCTGGAAGTAACCGAGACCGATCTCCGACGAGGGAATGTGCGCGGCGATGGCAAGCACGGGCTGGTGATTGCGGTGACAGTCGTACAGGCCGTTGATCAGATGCAGATTGCCTGGGCCGCAGCTGCCCGCGCAGACGGCGAGCTTGCCCGTGGCGGCGGCTTCGGCGCCGGCGGCGAAGGCCGCGACCTCCTCGTGGCGCGTATGCATCCAGCGAATCGAGCCAAGCCGTTGCAAACTGTCGGACAGGCCGTTCAGGCTGTCGCCCGTCACGCCCCAAATCCGTTCGACGTCTGCTGCCGCCAGGGTTCTGGCGAGATAATCCGCGATAGTCTGCTTACCCATGCTGTGCTCCGCTAAGTGAGAGAGACGGTACCTCTGGAATGCCAGAGCGTACCGCTTCCTCGCGAAACGTGTCACCGCGCCGCTAGCGTTTTACGGAAACGTAAGCTTGGTAATGGCCGAGTTTGCCTGGTGTCCCGCTTCGTCACACGGCTCAACGCAGCATGAACGACATGGCCGACAGGCAGTTCAGCATGCGCACCGCATGTTCGACCGACTCCGCGCCAAAGCGCAATGTGACGGCATCGACGCGCGTGAGCGTCGGCCATTGGCAGAACAGGTCGGCAAGCGCGGTGGTCTGCACACGCAAGTCGCATTCGACAGGTTTTACGGCAGCGCGCGTGGCTTGCGGCGCATGGCCCTCGTCGATGTGATGCCGCACCACTTCGCGCGCGGCGTTTTCAATCGCAGCACGGGCGCTCGCCGGCGTCTGCGTCACGCCGCTTGCATGCCCCGTCGCGCTTTTGGTAATCACGAAACGCGCGTCTGGAAAACGCGGCGCGGTTTCTTCGGCGAATACATCGTCGCCGGATAAAAGTGCGACCCGTGCACCATATTCTTCCGCCAGCGCGCCATACAATCCAGCCTCTCCGACTTCGACACCGTTCAGCGAGACACGCGCGAACGCGAAGCTGTTGATCGTATGCGAGAGAATCCCGTGCGTTTGAGAGCGGGCGTGATAGCCGATCATGAACACCAGCGCCGCGCCGTACTCGAGGCCCGCCATCATGCCGAGCGTACGCGGTTTGCCGAGCACAACCTGGGCGCGCGCATCGAGTAGATCGGGCAGCAGATTGCGGAAACCGCCATGCGAGTCGTTGACCCACACGTGGGTCGCGCCGCCTGCGAATGCCCCTTCAATCGCGGCGTTGGCTTCGAGCGTCATCCAGCGGCGCGCAGCCTCGTATTCGCCGTTACCCGCGCGCGTTTGCTCGGGGTGGAACACGCCGGCCACACCTTCGATGTCGGCGGAAATCAGGACTTTCATCAGCAAGGTTCAGTTGAGAAGTTGAGCGAGGTCTGGGGCCGTGTCGTGCAGCGACAGGCGACGATGGCCGTCGCGCCCCGTGACCGAAGTCGCGCACCATAGCGCATCGACGATCGCCTGCTCGACGCTGTCCGCGCAGGCGCGGAATAGCGGATCGAGGCGTGCATCGGCAAGCACGGGCGGCAACGCGACGAAATCGGATTCGTGCGGCAAGGTGTAGGCCGTTGAAAACGCCAGCGCAATATCGCCGCTGCCGTGGCCATATACCGAACCGGTTCGGGCAAGACCCGCTGCGGCGCGCAATGACAGACGCCTGAGCTGGCGGGCGTCGAGCGGCGCGTCGGTGGCGACGATCATGATGATCGAGCCTTGCTCGGGTTTCAAGGTGGCTCGGGTTGCGCGTTCGGCGAGTATGCGGCCCAGCGGCGTGCCGTCGATCGTCAACATCGGCAGGCGGCCGAAGTTCGCCAACACCAGCGCGCCGACCGTATAACGCTGACCTGCTACGTCGACGATCCGCGATGCGTTGCCGATTCCGCCCTTCAGGTCGAAGCACGACATGCCGCGGCCCGCGCCGACTGAACCGCTCGCGACGTCCGTGGTCGCCGCCTCATAGGCGTCGTTGTAATGCCGCTCGCTTACCGCCAAAGCCTGAATATCGTTCAGGTAGCCGTCATTGCATTCGAACACCAGCGGATTGACGGTCGACCATTCGCGGCCGATTGGCGGATTGGCGTGAATGGCAGCGCGAATCTGCGCTTGCGCGAGCGCGGCAACACCAAAGGTATTGGTCAACGCAATCGGCGTCTCCAGCACGCCAAGTTCTTCAACCTGCACGAGCCCGATGCTTTTGCCGAAACCGTTGATCACCGAAGCAGCCGCGGGCACCTTCGCGAGAAAGGGATCGCCAGGGTGTGGGCGGATCACGGTGACGCCGGTTTGCACCGCTCCGTCATCGAGCGTGCAATGCCCGACCGTCACACCCTTCACGTCGGCAATCGATCCCAGCGGGCCGCGCTGCAGCACACCGATATGCGGCGCGCCCGCGCGTGAAACTTCAGTCGAACTCATGGGCGGTCGAGCTTCGGATCGAGCGCATCGCGCAAACCGTCGCCGAGCAGATTGAAAGCCAGCACGGTGAGAAAAATCGCCAGGCTCGGAAACAGCGCGATATGCGGCGCGGTCACCATATCGGCGCGCGCCTCGTTGAGCATCGCGCCCCACTCCGGCGTCGGCGGTTGCGCGCCGAGTCCGAGAAACGACAAGCTCGCCGCCGTGATGATCGAGGTACCGATGCGCATCGTGAAGTACACCACGATCGACGAAATCGTCCCCGGCAGAATATGCCGCACGATGATGGTCCAGTCCGATGCGCCGATGCTGCGCGCTGCTTCGATATACGTAAGTTGCTTGAGCATCAGCGTGTTGCCGCGCACGAGCCGCGCAAACGCCGGGATGCTGAAAATCGCCACCGCGCAGATCACATTGATCATGCCGTTGCCGAGAATCGCGACCACGCCGATCGCCAGCAGAATGCCGGGAAACGCGAACAGCACATCGGCGACGCGCATGGTGATGCGGTCCCACCAGCCTTCGTAGTAACCGGCCAGCAAACCGAAAAACGTGCCGATCACCGCGCCGATCGCCACCGACAGAAAACCGGCCGCGAGCGAGATGCGTGAACCCGCCAGAATGCGGCTGAAAATATCGCGGCCCAGCGAATCGACGCCGAACCAGTGCGCGGCTGACGGCCCTGCGTTCAACGCGTCGTAGTCGAAGAAATTTTCCGGATCGTACGGCACGATATGCGGCGCGACGATCGCGACCACGATCAGCAGCAGCACGAAAATGCCGGCGGCGAGCGCCACATGCTGCTTACGGAATTTGCGCCAGAATTCACTCCACGGCGTGCGGATCGCGCTTTCTACAAGAGCGGCTTTGGCCGCATTCGCCTCGGTAGCTGAGATGCTCATGCGGGCCTCACTTGAAACGGATAGTCGGGTTGATGACGGCGTACAGCACGTCGACAACCAGGTTGATGATGATGAATTCAAGCGAGAACAACAGCACTTCAGCCTGAATCACCGGATAGTCGCGCATGGCCACGGCATCCACCAGCAGACGTCCGAGCCCTGGCCAGTTGAACACCACTTCGACCACGATTGAGCCGCCCAGCAAAAAGCCGAACTGCAGCCCCATCATCGTAACGACAGGAATCATTGCGTTACGTAGGCAGTGTTTGACGATCACAAGCCGTTCGGGCACGCCCTTGGCGCGTGCGGTGCGCACGAAATCTTCATTCATCACTTCGACGAACGAAGCCCGTGTGAAGCGCGCCATCACCGCCGCCACGGCCGCGCCAAGCGTGAGCGAGGGCAGTACGTAGCTCTGCCAGGAACCGTCGCCGACGATAGGCAGCCAGCCGAGCTTCACCGAAAAGATTTCCATCAGCAGCATGCCGAGCGCGAACGCGGGAAACGAAATACCCGACACCGCGAGCGTCATGCCGAGCCGGTCCGGCCAGCGATTGCGCCACACCGCCGAGACGATGCCGATGCCCATGCCGAGCACCACCGCCCACACCATGCTCGCGAGCGTGAGCAGCAGCGTCGGCATGAAACGCTCGCCGATTTCCTGGCTGACCGGCCGCTTGCTGCGCGTGGACGTGCCGAAGTCCCCGTGAGCGATCTTCACGAAGAAGTTGACGAATTGCTCCGGCATCGGTTTATTGAGGCCAAGATCGGCACGCACCAGCGCGACGGTTGCTTCGTCCGCTTCGGGACCTGCCGCGAGACGCGCAGGATCGCCGGGCAGCAGATGCACGAACAGGAACACCAGCACGGCGACGATAAAGAGCGTCGGCAGCAGGCCAAAGATACGTTTGACGAGGAAGTTCAGCATGAAACCAATCCGGCAATGAGGCAGGCAACGAAGATTCTTCGAAAAGCAGCCGCCCGGGCCGCGTGTGTGTCTGGAACACGCGACGCCGGGCGGTCAACCCATCACTTGATCGCGATCTCGTCGAAATTGAACGAGCCGTCCGGCGCGACATACGCACCAGACAGACGCTTGCTGCGCGCGTACACCACCTTCTCCTTGACGAGGAAAATCCACGGGGCATCGGCCCAGATACGTTTTTGCGCATCGGTGTAGAGCACGGCCTTTTTGGTGCGGTCGGTCGTTTCGAGCGCCTGCTTCAGGTCGCTGTCGACCGTATCGTTCTTGTAGTACGCGGTGTTGACCATCTTCGGCGGGAACGAGACCGAGCCGAGCAGCGGCGTGATCGCCCAGTCCGCTTCGCCCGTCGACGACGACCAGCCGGCGTAGTACATCCGCACCGGCGCGGTTGCCGGGTCCTGCGCGCTTTCCACCTTCGCGACGCGCTGGCCTGCTTCAAGTGCTTCGACCTGCGCCTTGATGCCGACTTGCGCGAGTTGCTGCTGCACGAACTGAATCACCTTCTGTGCGGTCGAGTAGTTATAAGCGGACCACAGCGTCGTTTCGAAACCGTTCGGATAGCCTGCTTCCTTCAGCAGTTCGCGCGCCTTCGCCGGATCGTACGGCCATGGGCCGAGCTTCACCGCGTAGTCGACGCCTTGCGGCACGACGCCGTCGGCCGGCGTTGCGTAACCGGCAAACGCGACCTTGGTCAGCGCGTCCTTGTTGACCGCATAGTTCAGCGCTTCACGCACCTTCGGATTGTCGAACGGCTTCTGGTTGACGTTCAGGCTGATATAGCGCTGGATGATCGACGGCGACGCGATCAGATCCACCTTCGGGCTCGACTGCAATTGCGCGGCCTGCTCGAACGGCACCTGAAACGCGAAATCCGCTTCGCCGGTGCGCATCAACGCAGCGCGCGTGTTGTTGTCGACCACCGGTTTCCAGTCGATCGCATCGATCTTCGGATAACCCTTCTTCCAGTAGCCGGCGAATTTCTTCACTGTCAGGTCGCCTGCCGGGTCCCACTTCACGAACTCGAACGGACCCGTGCCCACCGGATGAAACGCGATGTCCTTGCCGTATTTCTTCAGCGCATCAGGCGAAATCATCACCGCCGACGGATGCGCCAGCACGTTGACGAACGCGGAGAACGGCGCCTTCAGCGTGATCTTCACCGTGTACGGATCGATCACTTCGGTTTTCTCGATCCGGTTGAACATGTTGTAGCGCTTCAACCTGTTCGCCGGATCGGTCACGCGGTCGAAGTTCGCTTTGACGGCAGCCGCATTGAAGTCGGTGCCGTCCTGGAACTTCACGCCGTGGCGCAGCTTGAACGTGTAGACCGTCGCATCCGGACTCGCTTCGTAGCTGTCGGCCAGCACGTTGACCAGCTTCATGTCCTTGTCGAAACCGAACAGGCCTTGATAGAACGACTTGGCGACGGCTTGCGAGAGCGTGTCGTTCGCGTCGTACGGATCGAGCGTCGTGAAGGTCGACGCAACGGCCATCACGGCCGTGGTATCGGCGTGTGCCGCATTGCCCGCGAGCATCGCGAACACCATCGCGCCGCCGCTGACCAGCGCGCGCAAACGAAACGGAGAAGACGGGACCAGCAGGTTCATGAGGTTGCTCCAGGCTGCGAAATGAAACAGGGTTATGTGCTGCGAGAGAAAATTGCTTCGGTTCAGGTCTGGTACTGCGCTCGGGTTTCTCGTTCAGGCCTAGTAAGCGCCGCCGACCCGATGCTGCGCCACGAAATGATCCGGTCCCACCGCCACTAGCGGCGCCACGACCGGTTCATCGTTCAGTGCACGAATCGGGCTCGGAATCTCGTCGGCGGCAAGCATGCGTTTCGCGTGACGGCGCGCCGGGTCGGCAACCGGCACCGCGCCCATCAGCTTCTTCGTATACGGATGCTGCGGCGCTTCGAACACCGCGCGGCGCGGACCGATCTCGACGATCTGGCCGAGATACATCACCGCCACGCGATGGCTGACGCGCTCCACTACCGCCATGTCATGCGAAATGAACAGATACGCGACGCCGAGTTCGCGTTGCAGATCGAGCATCAGGTTGACGATCTGCGCCTGCACGGAAACGTCCAGCGCGGACACGGACTCGTCGGCGATCACGACCTTCGGGTTCAATGCCAGCGCGCGCGCAATCGCAATGCGTTGCCGTTGCCCACCCGAAAACTCGTGCGGATAGCGGCGCGCGGCTTCGCGCGGCAAGCCGACCTTGTCGAGCAGCCAGGCAACGCGCGCCTGCGCTTCTTCGCCTTGAGCCACGCCATGCACAAGCAGCGGCTCCATGATCGAGAAGCCGACCGTCAGGCGCGGATTCAGCGAAGCGAACGGGTCCTGGAAAATGAACTGGATATCGCGGCGCAGCGCTTGCAACGCCGGGCCGGTCAACGAACTGATTTCCTTGCCATTGAATTCGATCGAACCGCTCTGGCTTTCGACCAGGCGCAGCAATGAACGGCCTGTAGTCGATTTACCGCAACCCGACTCGCCGACCAGCGCGAGCGTCTCGCCGGGGCGCAGATCGAAGCTGACTTTCTCGACCGCATGCACGCGCCCCGTCAGGCGTCCGAACATACCGCTCTTGACCGGAAAACGCGTGACCAGATCGCGCACGCGCAGAATCGGCGGCGTGCTGTCGTGGATCACCGGTTGCGATTCTTCGGCGACAGCCGCAGCCGGACGCACGGCTCCATCGGTGCCATTCAGCGCCGCCTGCTCGATGGTCAGAATCGGGAACCTGGCGGGCTGATCGGTGCCCTCCATCGCGCCCAGTCGCGGAACCGCGGCGAGCAAGGCCTTCGTATAAGGATGAGAAGGCGCGGCGAACAGCGTGTCCGATGCCCCCTCTTCCACTTTCTCGCCGCGATACATCACCAGCACGCGATCGGCCACCTCAGCCACCACACCCATGTCGTGCGTGATGAAGATCACGCCCATGTTCATCTCGTCCTGCAAGCCGCGAATCAATTGCAGAATCTGCGCCTGAATCGTGACGTCGAGCGCGGTGGTCGGTTCGTCGGCAATCAGCAAGGCGGGCTTGCACGACAGCGCCATTGCGATCATCACGCGTTGGCGCATACCGCCCGACAGTTGATGCGGAAAACGTGCCGCCACCCGGCGTGCTTCCGGAATCCGGACGAGTTCGAGCAGGCGCAGCGTTTCGGCGTGCGCGGCCGAACGACTCTTGCCCTGATGCAAGGCAATCGCTTCACTGATCTGATCGCCGACCGTGAATACCGGATTGAGCGAGGTCATCGGCTCCTGGAAAATCATCGCGATGTCGGCGCCGCGAATCGAGCGCATCGTGCCGGACGATGCTTTCGCAAGGTCGAGCACGCTGCCGTCGCGGCGCCGGAAGGCGATGCTGCCGCCGGCAAGGCGCCCACCGCCATGCTCGATCAGCCGCATCAATGCAAGCGACGTCACCGATTTGCCCGAACCCGATTCGCCGACGATCGCCAGCGTCTCGCCACGCTCGACCGTCAGCGTAAGATTGCGCACCGCGTTGAAGGTTTTGTCGCCGCTGCGAAATGCGACCGACAGATCGTCGACCGCGAGCACGCGTTGCGGCGGCAAGGTTTCGATAAGCGGACGGGCGGTGTGCGATGAAGTCGGCACGATGGTTCCTTTTGTTTCGAACGCGGCTAACGGTGGCTCAGGCAAAGAACTCAAACGGGAGTGCAACAGAACAGCAACAGCATTAGCGATAGATCGCCGTCACCGGCGTCTCGCCGATTCGCGCGAAGCCGCGATACATGCCCTCGGTATTGAACGGCAGCGTGACGTTGCCGCGTGCGTCGACGGCGACCAGACCGCCGCGTCCGTCGATTTTCGGCAGGCGGGTCATCACCACGTCGTGCGCCGCCTCTTCAAGCGAGACGTTGCGGTACGCCATCTGCGCCGCGACGTCGTACGCGGCAACCATGCGCATGAACATCTCGCCGGAGCCGGTGGTCGACACTGCGCAGGTGGCGTCGTCCGCATAGCAGCCCGCGCCGATCAGCGGCGTATCGCCAACCCGCCCGACCTGCTTGTTGGTGACGCCGCCTGTCGAGGTGGCAGCCGCCACGTGGCCATGCTGATCGAGCGCGACCGCCCCCACCGTGCCGAACTTGCGATTCGGATCGATCGGCTCATGCGGCGTGGGATCGTCATTATTCGAGGCCAGCGTCGCGCCGTCGTGATCGAGCATGGCGCGCGCCTGGCCGCGTGCGAGTTGCCATTGGCGATAACGGGCTTCAGTATGGAAATACTCGGGCTCGACGAATTCGAGTCCTTGCGCGGCCGCGAAAGCTTCCGCGCCGGCGCCGGTGAACAGAACGTGTTCACTGCGTTCGAGTACGCGGCGCGCAGCCAGAATCGGATTGCGTATGCGCGTCACGCAGCAGATCGCGCCGGCGTCGAGTGTGCTGCCGTCCATGATGGCCGCGTCGAGCTCATGCGTGCCGGCTGCCGTGTAGACCGCGCCTCGGCCCGCGTTGAAGAGCGGGCAATCTTCGAGCAGGCGCACGGCTTCGCTGACGGCGTCGAGCGCGCTGCCGCCGTCGGCGAGCACGCGCTGACCCGCGCTCAGTACGGCATGCAAGGCGGCGTGGTAGTCGGCTTCGGCGCTGGCCGACATCGACGCGCGCAGGATCGTGCCTGCCCCGCCGTGAATGGCAATGACTGCGTTGGAGTTCATTTCTTGGCTTTCGTAGTGCGGGTGGTACGGGTAGAAGGTCGCGCGGGGTTCTCGGCCACGCTGGAAGGCTCGGCTTGCGGATCGGTCAGCCAGGGCAATACAAATTCGCTGACACCCGCTGCGGCTTTGACCGAGCGCTGGGCGCGATAAGCAACCGCGTCGCAGAGTGCTTCGATCACGGCCAGCACAGCGGAATCGGCATTGGCCGCGAGCCGCCGTTCAGAACGGATGTAGAGCTTGAGATCGGCAAATTGCGCGAGCGGTGAGCGCGGACTATCGGTAAGCGCAAGCACGCGTGCGCCGCGACTTGCCGCTCGCCGGGCGAGTTCGATGGTGTCGTCGACATAACGCGGAAACGCAATGCCGATCACCAGATCGGCGCTGTCCGCAGTGAACAGGCGCCGTGCGGCATGCGACGGTCCGCCGATCAATGCGAGCGACTGCACGTTGTCGTGATACGGCATCAGGCCGTGTTCCATCAAACCGGCGAGAAACGCGCTGGCCCCGTAGCCGAGTACGAATACCCGGCGCGCGGCGATGATCGCTTCAACCGCTGCTTCGGCGGCGGCGCTATCGATTGCGGTGCGGGTGGAATGAAGATTGGCCGCCGCCTGTTCGAGCAATGCATCGAGCAGAGCGTCGCCGGAGGCGAGCGATTCCTGCGCGCTACGCAGTCGCTCGACGGGTGCAAGCGTCGCTTCGAAGCCTCGTACCAGCGCTTCGCGAAACTGCGGATAGCCGTCGAAGCCGAGCGCGCGAGCGAAGCGATTCGCCGTCGCCACCGATGCACCGACCACGCTCGCCAGTTCGTCGATTCGCATCGTCGCCGCGCGGAACAGATTCGCCAGCACGTACTCGCCCATGCGCCGATGGATTGGCGTAAGCGTCGGCATCGCTGCGGCGATGCGTGAAGCGATCGCCTGTTCGGCATGGTTGGAAGCAGCGGACGAGTGATGAATCATGCGAGCGAGCCAACCGCTGCGACGCGGCGACTGTAATCAAAATGAATGAAAGTATATTTACATAGAAATCGCACAGAAAAAAATTCATTTTCATTTTCGAGGGTTTTCACGGAGAGCCGCGTGCGTGTTCGTGAACATCCGCTTACGCCATGAAAACCAGTTTTCATGGCGCGACCGCGGCGCCTTCTGGAATGTTCGCGAGCCGCGCCGCCGGCGACATCACGATGATCAGCGCCTGCACGACGAACGCCGCCGCAGCCGCGACCAGACAGGCATCCATTCCCCACCGCGCGCTGATCGCCGCACCGAGCAGCGCGCCCAGCGGCCGTGCGCCGTAGGTTGCCGTGCTGTTAATCGCGGAGACGCGGCCCATCATCCGCTCTGGCGTGATCGCCTGGCGCAGCGTGGTCGAGCCGACCACCCACAGAATCGGTCCGGCGCCGAGCAGGAAGAAGCTCAGCATCGCCAGCCAGAACGACGGCGCGACGATCGTCGCCACCATCACCAGCGAGGCGAGCAAACCGCATGACGGCCCGATGATCAGCACGCGTCCAAACGCGAGACGTCGCGCGATGGCGGGCGCGGCGAGCGCGCCGCACACCATGCCGACGCCGTACGCGCCGAGCGTCACGCCGACCATCGACGCGCTCAATCCAAGGCGATGCACGGCATACGGCACATACACCGCTTGCAACACGAAGAAGCCGAGATTAAAGAAGATCGCGGTGGCCAGCATGGGGCGCAGCAGCGCGTCGTGCAAAACGAAGCGCGTACCGTCGCGCAGTTCGAGCAGGAAGTGCCGTTGAGAAGCGCTTGCTCGCGGCGGTTCGCGCAAGCCCGCGAGGAGCGCGACGGCCAGCGCCGATAGCCCGGCCGCGCAGCCATACGCCCAGCCCGCGCCGATCCAGCCGACCAGCAGCCCGCCAAGCGCCGGGCCCGCCGAATATGCGACGCTGCGCGCCAGTTCGAGCCGGCCGTTCACCTGGGCGTACGCCTCGCGCGGCACGATCGAGGGCACCAGCGAAGGCGCCGCGACGTTGTACGCCACCGTGCCGGTCGCGGCAATGAAGCCGAGCGCGGCAAGCAGCGGCAAGCTCAGCGCGTGCGTCATTACCAGCAGCAGCACGCACAACATCGCGACCACGCGTACGCTTTCCGCGAGCGTCATCAACGTACGGCGCGAGCGGCGGTCGGCCCATACGCCGAGCGGAATCGACAACAACAGGAACGGCAGCGTCTGCGCGGTTTGCAACAGGCCGGTCTCGCGCGCGCCGGCGCCCAGTGCGAACACGGCGACGAGCGGCGCGGCCGCGAGGCTGATCTGCTCGGCGGATTGCGCGACCAGATTCGACCATGCAAGCCGCTGGAATGCGGCCGGCAAACGGATCGCGGATGACGACGGCGAAGATGACGTGACGGACATCGATGAACTCCTGCGCTGGAACGTTGGGAGACCATCGTCGCCGCTATGGTGTTGCGCGGCGCTCCGCTTCTTGCGGTGTTATTCTTCGCTCGCCATGAATCTCGAAAGCATCCTCTTCACTCAAGGTTTCGGCTCGCGCCGCCAATGCCGGGCATTGATCGGCGACGGCCGCGTGAGTATCGGCGGCTCAGTGTGCGCCGATGCCGACACCGATTTCCCCACCGACGACGCCACGTTCTGCTTCAGCGTGGACGGCGTGGTCTGGCCGTATCGCAAGCACGCTTATCTGCTGCTGAACAAGCCCGCCGGCTATGAATGCTCGCGCGATCCGCAGCATCATCCGAGCGTGTTCAGCCTCCTGCCGCCGCAGTTTGCCGAACGTGGCGTGCAATGCGTCGGCCGTCTCGATCAGGACACCACCGGCCTCCTGCTGCTCTCCGACGACGGCAAGTTCGTTCACATGTTCACGTCGCCGAAACGCAAAGTGCCGAAGCTGTACATCGCAACCACCCGGCACCCTATCGACGACACCCAGTTGGGCGCGTTGCGCAACGGTGTCCTGCTGCACGGCGAGCCCAAACCGATCGCCGCCGTCGACGCCCACGCACGCGGCGAGCACGCGCTGGCCCTCACCGTGATGGAAGGCAAGTATCACCAGGTCAAGCGGATGATCGCGGCGGCCGGCAACCGCTGCGAGGCACTGCATCGCGAGCGGATCGGCGGACTCAGCTTGCCCGCGACACTCGCACCAGGCGGGTGGCAATGGCTCGATGAAACCGACCTCGGATCTCTACGGAGCGGGTAAACCGGTAGGACCCTTTTAAGGCCTTGATGCATCAGGAGAATCGTGTGCGCGCCCGCACACGGGTTCGCTGAATCCCGATGGCTCGCTGCGGCGCAGCATGTTCTTCCTTACAACTCGCCCTATACTCGTTTAAACAACGACTACAAAGGGTTCAAGGAGGGCGCGCCATGGTCACTCACGACACCATCCCGGTCACGAATATGATGATCGCTTTCGTGTGCCTCGGCCTGGTTCTGATCGGCGGACTGCTGGTCATGATGCGGCTGCGGCATAAATATCATCCGAACCTGATCGGCGCGCTGATCGGCGCGATGCTGTGCTTCCTGTTGCTGGAGGCGTTGCCGGCGCTGACGTAAGTCTGCGAAGGCAGGCCCGCGATGCCTACGAAGCCGCGCGCAGAAAGTCTTCGACGCTCGGATAGCGCAAGCGCACGCGCAATTCCGTTTTGAGGCGCCGGTTCACGAGGCGCCTCGATTCACGCATGAAGGACAGCAAGGTCGGTTCGATCTGCTGCTCCGCCTGCGCGCGCGTAATGCGCGGCGCGTGTTCGAGGCCGAACGCATCGGCCACCACATCGAAGTATTCCCCCATTTTCAGCGACGTATCGTCCGATGCGTGAATCACGCGCCCCGGCCGCCCGTGCGTGGCGAGGCGCACGAGGATCGCGGCGAGGTCGTCGGCATGGATATGGTTGGTGTAGACGTCGTCGGCGTCGATCAGGGCGGGCGTGCGCTTTTCCAGCCGCGCGAGCGGCAGACGGTTGCTTGCGTAGATGCCCGGAATCCGCGCCACGCTGGCAGCGACCACGCCGCGTGCGGTGGCGCGCCGCAATTGCCGCTCGGCCGACACGCGACGTTTGGCACGCGCATTGGCCGGCCGCGCCGTGCGCGTCTCGTCGATCCACGCGCCGCCACAATCGCCATAGACCCCCGTCGTGCTCGCGTACACCAACTTCACCGGCGCTTGCGGAGCGGCAGTCCAGCGCACCCTGTCGGGTACAATATTGGCTGTTTCAGATTCAGCCCACGAGGCATGCATGCTGCGCAACCCGCGGCGTAACCGCCCCACCGGCGCCACCGCGCCGCGCGCGGCACGCAGCGCCCGATCGCGGCGCGCGCTCAGCGTAGCGAGCAACGCACGGGTACGGCGGTCGTCGTCGCCAGTTTTTTGCGGCGGCGCGAGATGCAGCACCGTCGGCGCGAGCCCGGCAAGCCGTTTCAGGCTGCGGCGCACGTCGAGATCGCCGAGCAGCGGCGTGGCCCCGGCAGCGCGCAATTCGGCGCTGCGCTCGGCGTGACTGGTGAGCGCGAAGACATGCGCGCGCGGCCATAACAAGGGCACGCAACGCATGCCGACGTCGCCGCAGCCAACTATCAATACGCGCGGCCGGCGTAAATTTCGTGTCGCTTTCATGGTGGATGCATTGTAGCCGTCAAGCGCGGCAGGTACCGCACAGTTGAACCGGCGGCTCCGATAACGATTACCGACTCCTCGATTTCGAATACTCACTCTATGGCATTTAACGTCACGCTCCGGCAAAGCGGCCGGCAGTTTCAGGTAGAACAGGACGAACCGGTCCTGATAGCAGCGCTGCGACAAGGCATCGGCCTGCCGTACGGCTGCAAGAACGGCGCCTGCGGCTCATGCAAAGGCACCGTGATCAGCGGTCAGATCGAACAGCGTCAGCATTCGTCGTCGGCCTTGTCGAACGACGAAAGAACGCGCGGCATGGCGCTCCTTTGCTGCGCGACCGCATGCTCCGATCTCGAAGTGGATATCCGCGAAGTGGCCGGCGTGGGCGACGTGCAGGTCAAGAAACTGCCGTGCCGCGTGAACGCCATCGAGCGCAAGGCCGACGACGTCGTCGTGCTGAAGCTGCAATTGCCCGCCAACGAACGTCTGCAGTATCTGGCCGGTCAATACCTCGAGTTCATTCTTAAGGACGGCAAGCGCCGCAGCTATTCGATGGCGAGCGCGCCGCACACGGAAGGCCCGATCGAATTGCACATCCGTCACATGCCCGGCGGCGCGTTCACCGATCACGTCTTCAGTGCGATGAAGGAGCGCGACATCCTGCGCTTCGAAGCGCCGCTCGGCACCTTCTTCCTGCGTGAAGACTCGGACAAGCCGATCGTGCTGCTCGCCTCGGGCACGGGCTTCGCGCCGCTGAAGGCGATTGTCGAACATGCGGCGTTCAAGAATCTGGACCGGCCCATGACGCTTTATTGGGGCGCACGCCGCAAGAAAGACCTGTACCTGCTCGATCTCGCCGAGCAATGGGCTCGCGAGATTCCGAACTTCAAGTTCGTGCCGGTGCTGTCGGAACCCGACGCAAGCGACGCGTGGACGGGCCGTGTCGGCTTCGTGCATCGCGCGGTGATCGAGGATCTGCCCGACCTGTCGCCGTATCAGGTGTACGCGTGCGGCGCGCCGGTGATGGTCGAGTCAGCGCAGCGCGATTTCACCCAGCATCACGGTCTGCCGGAAGACGAGTTCTACGCGGATTCCTTCACGAGTGCAGCGGATCTGGCGAACGCGGTTTGAGGCTGTGAATGGGTTGACTGCACGCCTTTCGACCCATTCATCAAAACGAAACAGGCACGCTGGCAGACTTGCCTGAATTCGCGTTGACGCGAATTTGTGCAAATTCATGGTTTACACCGGCGCTTTCCTTGTCGTATTCTTTCGCGCATGAACCGCATTCAATCCGAACTTCGACGTCGCCGCTCGCCGCTCCCTTAGGGACGCCGCCGGCTTCGTCACGGATTCGCGCCGCACAAGGGCGCAAGCAGTTCGAATCATGAAAGCCACGGCATGCCGTGGCTTTTTTGTTTGCTTTTTTTGCTTTCCCCGGCCCGTGTTTCATTGTGTGGCCAAACCGCTCACTAACTTTCACCCCGCTGTCTGGAGCCTGCCGTCATGAATTTCAATGAGTACCCGATCGAGTCGCTGATGTACATCACGAACCGGCCCGAAATCGTTTTCACGCACGGCAAGGGCTCGTGGCTCTATGACAATAACGGCAAGCGATATCTGGACTTCATCCAGGGTTGGGCGGTCAACAGCCTCGGCCACTGCAACGAGGGCATGATCGAAGCGCTGAACAAGCAGGCGCAACTGTTGTTGAATCCGTCGCCGGCCTTCTACAACGAACCGATGGCGAAACTCGCGGGTCTGCTCACGCAGCACAGCTGTTTCGACAAGGTGTTCTTCGCGAACAGCGGCGCCGAAGCCAACGAAGGTGCAATCAAGCTCGCGCGCAAATGGGGCAAGAAGTTCAAGGACGGCGCGTTCGAAATCATCACGTTCGATCACAGCTTCCACGGCCGCACGCTCGCCACCATGTCCGCCAGCGGCAAACCGGGCTGGGACACGATCTACGCACCGCAAGTGCCGGGTTTCCCGAAGGCGGATCTGAACGACATCGCATCGGTTGAAAAACTCATCAACGCGAAGACCGTCGCGGTGATGCTCGAGCCGATTCAGGGTGAAGGCGGCGTGATTCCCGCCACCCGCGAGTTCATGCAGCAACTGCGCGCGCTGACCAAACAGCACAACCTGCTGCTGATCGTCGACGAAGTGCAAAGCGGTTGCGGCCGCGCCGGGACGCTGTTCGCGTACGAACTGTCGGGTATCGAACCGGACATCATGACGCTCGGCAAGGGTATCGGCGGCGGCGTTCCGCTCGCGGCGCTGCTTTCGAAAGCCGAAATCGCCGTGTTCGAAGCGGGCGACCAGGGCGGCACGTATAACGGCAATCCGCTGATGACCGCGGTCGGCTACTCGGTCATTTCGCAGCTTACGGCGCCGGGTTTCCTCGAAGGCGTGCGCGCGCGCGGCGAATATCTGCGCGCGAAGCTACTCGAACTGTCGGAAGAACGCGGCTTCGAAGGCGAACGCGGCGAGGGTCTGCTGCGCGCGCTGCTGCTCGGCAAGGACATCGGCAATCAGATCGTCGAGAAAGCACGTGTGATGCAACCGGACGGCCTGCTGCTGAACGCGGCGCGGCCGAACCTGCTGCGCTTCATGCCGGCGCTGAACGTCACGAACGAAGAGATCGACCAGATGATGGCGATGCTGCGCTCGATTCTCGACACGCTGTAATCACCCGAAAAAGCGCGTATGACGACGACCGCAACCCTATCGATCCGCCGCTTCGACGCGAGCGACACCGATGCCGTGGTCGCGCTGTGGCAGCAGGCATTCCCCGAGTACCGGGACGTGACGAGGCCGCAGCGCAACCCGCATCTGTCGATCGCCAACAAGCTGGCGACGCAACCGGAGCTGTTCTTTGTCGCGGTGTTCGGCGAGCGTATAGTCGGCACAGTGATGGGCGGCTACGACGGGCACCGGGGCTGGCTGTATTCGCTCGCGGTGGATGAATCGTTGCGACGTCATGGCATCGGCACGAGGCTGGTCGCGCATGTCGAGAACGCGTTGACCGAACGTGGCTGCCCGAAGCTGAACTTGCAGGTGCTGTCCGCGAAGGCCGACGTGCGGGCGTTTTATGAAGCGCTCGGTTATCGCGCGGACGCCGTCATCAGTCTCGGCAAACGCCTCGGCGAACTGGCGGGGACGCCGGCTGCCTGAGCGTCGGACAAGCGCCTGAAAAGAGAAAGGCCGCCTGCGCTTCAATCGCGCAGGCGGCCTTTTTTAACGGCTAAAGCAAATCTGGTCCGGGTTATTCACCCAGCTCATTCACCCAGCTCATTCACCCAGCTCATTCACCCAAATAAGCTGCCCGCACCTTCGGATCATCCAGCATCTGCTTCGCATCGCCGGACATCGTGACGAGACCCGAGTCCATCACGTAGCCGCGGTTCGCAGCCTGCAACGCGAGACGCGCGTTCTGCTCGACCAGCAGCACCGTCATGCCTTCGGCCGAGATCGCCCGCACCACTTCGAAGATTTTCTCGACCATGATCGGCGACAGACCCATCGACGGTTCATCCAGCAACAACAGCTTAGGCTTGCTGATGATCGCACGCGCCATCGCCAGCATCTGCTGTTCGCCGCCCGAGAGCGTACCCGCGTATTGCGCGGCCCGTTCCTTCAGGCGCGGGAAGAAGCCGAACATGCGATCGACGTCTGCCTTGATGCCGTCCGTGTCGCTGCGCAGATAAGCCCCCATCTGCATATTTTCGACGATCGACATGCGCGAGAAGATGCCGCGGCCTTCCGGCACCATCGCCAGACCGCGTTTGAGCAGCTCGTGCGCCGGGATGCCCTTGATCGACTGGCCCATGTACTCGATATCGCCTGCCGAGTACGGCTTCAGACCCGTGATCGCCTTCATCGTCGTGGTCTTGCCCGCGCCGTTCGCGCCGATCAGCGTGACCAGTTCGCCCTGCGCGACTTCGAGATCGATGCCCTTGACTGCCTGAATGCCGCCGTAATTGACCTGCAGGCCCTTGATTTTCAACATTGCCGTAGCCATTAGTGGACCCCCGCACCCAGATAAGCTTCGATCACTTTCGGATCCTTCTGCACGTCTGACGGCAGCCCTTGCGCAATCACCTTGCCGTAGTCGAGCACCGTCATCTGGTTGCACAGACCCATCACCAGTTTCACGTCGTGTTCGATCAGCAGGATCGTCTTGCCGTCCGCACGGATCTTGTCGAGCAGCTTGGTCAGCTCGACCTTTTCCGTGGCGTTCATGCCGGCAGCCGGTTCATCCAGTGCGAGCAGCTTCGGATCCGTTGCCAGCGCGCGGGCGATTTCCAGACGGCGCTGGTGGCCGTACGACAGGTTGCGCGACGTGTAGTCCGCGTACTGCGCAATGCCGACGTACTCCAGCAGTTCGATTGCGCGTTCCTTGATCTCGCGCTCTTCGCGACGCTCGGCCGGCGTCTGCAACACCGCGCCGATCAGACCGTGCTTGGTGCGCACGTGACGGCCGACCATCACGTTTTCCAGCGCGGTCATGCCGCCGAACAGACGGATGTTCTGGAACGTACGCGCAATCCCCGCCTTCGCCACCTGATAGACGGCGGTCGGCGTGTATTCGGTGCCGTCGAGCCTGAACTCGCCCGAATCCGGCGTGTACAGCCCCGTGATCACATTGAAGAAGGTTGTCTTGCCGGCGCCGTTCGGGCCGATCAGGCCGTAAATCTGGCCCGACTTGATCTCGAGCCCGACGTCGGAAAGTGCCTGCAAACCGCCGAAACGCTTGTTGACGCCTTTGACGGACAGTCGAATGTTATCGCTCATATTTTTTCTCCGCGTCCTTACGCCCGCACCGGTTTCTTGCCGGCGCGCTTCGCCAGTTTCGCAATCTTGTCTTCGTGCTTCGGCGACGGCCACAAGCCTTCCGAGCGATACAGCATGATCACGACCATCGCGAGGCCGTACAGCAACTGACGGATCACTTCGGTATCGACGATTTCATGGCCGAAGATCGCGTTCTGCAGCGGACCCATGGTCGAGCGCAGGAATTCCGGGAACACGGCAAGCAGCACCGCGCCGAGAATCACGCCCGGAATGTGGCCCATACCGCCCAGCACCACGCACGCCAGCACCACGACCGATTCCCAGAACGTGAACGATTCCGGCGACACGAAGCCCTGGAACGACCCGAACATCGCGCCCGACAGGCCGCCGAACGACGCGCCCATCGCAAAAGCCAGCAGCTTCACGTTACGGGTGTTGATGCCCATTGCCTTGGCGGCGATTTCGTCTTCACGGATTGCGGCCCATGCACGGCCGATCCGCGAGTGCTGCAGACGCGTACAGGTCCAGATCACGAACAGCGAGCAGAGCACGAACAGGTAGTAGTACGAGTACACCGACGGGAACTGGAAGCCGAACAGCGAGTGGGTTTGCGCGAGACTGAAGCCGCCCACCGACACCGGATCGATCCCCGTGATCCCCTTCGGACCATTGGTGATGTTCACCGGACGGTCGAGGTTGTTCATGAAGATCCGCACGATTTCCCCGAAGCCCAGGGTAACGATCGCGAGGTAGTCGCCGCGCAGACGCAAGGTCGGTGCGCCGAGCAGCACGCCGAAGGTCGCCGCGAGCGCCATGGCAATCGGCACGATGACCCAGATCGGCGTATGCAGGCCGTTCGGGAACATATGCGCGATCCACTCGAACTGCGAGGTCAGGTGCGGCGAACTCAGCAACGCGGCAACGTAAGCGCCGATTGCATAGAACGCGATGTAGCCCAAATCCAGCAGGCCGGCAAAGCCGACCACCACGTTGAGGCCTAGCGCCAGCATCACGTACAGCATCGCGAAGTCGAGCACGCGGACCCAGTAGTTGCCGCCGGCCGCGCCGATGATCATCGGCGCCGCGATCACGAAGACCGCGGTGAGGATGCCGACGGTCAACGTCTTCGTCATGTTCTTTTCGGGGATGAGCGTCGTGGACGGCTCGATCGGTTGAATTGAGGTCATGTCTGTCTACTCCTTATGCTCGATCCGCAACACGTTCGCCCAACAGGCCCGACGGACGGAACACCAGCACGATGATCAGCACGATGAATGCGAACACGTCCTGATAGTTACTGCCGAAGACACCGCCCGTGAGATTGCCGATATAACCGGCCCCCAACTGTTCGATCAGGCCGAGCAGCACGCCGCCCACCATCGCCCCGCCGAGATTGCCGATCCCGCCCAGCACCGCCGCGGTAAAGGCCTTCAGACCTGGGATGAAGCCCATATAGAAGTGTGCGTTACCGTATTCGGACGCGATCATCACGCCGGCCAGAGCGGCCAGCGCCGAGCCGATCATGAAGGTCGCCGAAATCACGAAGTTCGGGTTCACGCCCATCAGGCTGGCAACCCCCGGGTTCTCGGCGATCGCACGCATCGCGCGGCCCAGCTTGGTCTTGTGGACCAGCAGCAGCAGACCGCCCATCACAAGAAACGCCACCACGATGATCACGATTTCGGTCATCGAGATCACGGCGCCCGGCGTCGTATCCGTGGCCTTGATCACGTTGATCGGGTCAGTAGGCAACAGCTGCGGGAACGGCAACGGGTTGCGCGACCAGATCATCATCGCGAGGGTTTGCAGCAGGATCGACACGCCGATCGCGGTGATCAGCGGGGCGAGGCGCGGCGCTTTACGCAACGGCCGGTAGGCCACGCGCTCGATCGTGTAGCCGACAACAGCACACACAACCGCGGCGATGACCAGCGCAATGCATAGCGTCGGCACATTGCCGAGGCCGGGGAAGTGGTTCTGCAGCACGCCTATGGCTGAGAGCGCGACCATCGCGCCCACCATCAACACATCGCCATGCGCGAAGTTGATGATGCCTAAGATGCCGTAAACCATCGTATAGCCCAGTGCGATGATGGCGTAAACGCTGCCAAGCACCAGCCCGTTGAGGACCTGCTGGATGAAGATATCCATTTAATGCTCCTTAGCCCGTGCGACTGGATTCGCGTTCTTCATCAGCCGGTGGGCGGTGATGCGGTACGCCAATCTCAACGGCACTGCGGGTACTGATGTAAAAGACCGGTAAGGGTTATCCGCCGCCCGTTTCGTCTTGCGACTGTGATGCAGTCGCTCACTTGCCGATGGCGGATGCAAAAACGGCACCGTTGGGTGGTTTCGGTGCCGTCAGGCTGTACGTCCCGTCATCACATCTTCACGACGTCGAGAACCGCTTTCTTGCCGTCCTTGAAGTCGTAAAGCGTAATGGCGCCCTCTTTCAAATCACCCTTGTCGTCGAACGCGATGTGGCCGATTACCCCGTTGTAATCGGTGGACGGCATCGCAGCCAGCACCTTGGGCGCCTCGATCGAATTAGCGCGCTTCATTGCATCGACAATCACGTACACAGCGTCATACGTGAACGGTGCGTAAATCTGCACCGGCGTGTGGAAGCGGTCCACGTACTTCTTTTCGAAGTCCGCTCCCTTGTCCATTTTGGAAAGCGCGAGTCCCGCTTCCGAACAGACCAGGTTTTGCACGGCGGTTCCCGCCAGCTCACCCACCTTGTCGGTACACACGCCGTCGCCGCCAAGGATTTTTGCCCTGATACCGAGCGCCGCCGCCTGTTTGGCGAACGGCCCGCCCGTCGCGTCCATTCCGCCGAACATGATCACGTCCGGCTGAACACGCCTGATCTTTCTAAGGACGGCCTGAAACTCCGTAGCCCTGTCATTCGTGGCTTCACGCGCGACGACCTTCGCGCCGCTCGCCTGTACCGTCTTTGCGAACTCGTCGGCCAGTCCCTTACCGTATACGGTCGAGTCGTCGACGATCGCGATGCGTTTCGCGCCGAGCACCTTCGTCGCGTAGTTGGCCAGCGCCGGCCCCTGCTGGGCATCGGTCGCGACCACCCGATAAGTCGTCTTGAAACCTTGCTGCGTATATCCCGGGTTGGTCGACGACGGCGAGATCTGCACGATGCCGGCGTCGCTATAGATCTTCGAGGCCGGAATCGAGACGCCTGAATTCAGATGCCCGACCACGGCGACGACGTGATCCTCAACGAGCTTCTCGGCGACCGCCGTTCCCGTTTTCGGGTCGGCCGCATCATCCTCGGCGTCGAGCTCCAACTGGATCTTGTGACCGTCGATCGTTAAACCCTGCGTGTTGATTTCCTCGACTGCCAGACGCGCACCGTTTTCATTGTCTTTACCGAGATGCGCAATGGGACCCGTTAATGGGGCCGCATGACCGATCTTCACGACAATCGCTTCGCTTGCCGGGGCCGCTGCCACCGTGGCAGCCGATGCACCGGCTCCAACCTCACCATCCTGCTTCTTGCCGCACGCGGTCAACATCGCAACCGCGGTCACGATGGACACGGTGTAAGCAAATTTGACTCGCATTAAGTAGGTCTCCCGCGCCTTGCAAAATCCGTTGTTCGGGACCCGGAGGCCTTGAGAACGCGCGCATTGTAACTCCAATTATGCGACGCGCAATATTGTTGAAACGGTGGGGTTTTCCTGCATTGCAACCTTATTTTGAGAGAGAAAACCAGCGACAGGCGCAACTGGGTTGCGACTAATTTTCGTGCACCAGTTGCACCACCGTCGCGCCCAATGGCATCAAGTGTTGCAGCGAATTGGCCCGATCCCCGGTTACACGGTGGTTCGCGTTAAGTATTACGTTTCCATTGATACCGGGATACACGCACTATTTTAGTGCGTCAAAAATCGCCGCAACGCGTTTCGCTGGATTTAAACGGGGTCACATCGGTCGAAAAACGATTAAATGCCAAATCGCAGCTCAAAAGAATTCGTGTGGAAACACACGTAAAAAGGCTCGGACCAGTGTTCTGGCACTTTATTTCCAACACCTCATGAATCTGCGGACGAAAAAAAAGCGCGCCCTTGGGCGCGCCTTGCTTTCAGAAACGTCGGCTAATCGTCAGGCAGGCAAACCCAGCCCGCGCGGCAGCGGAAACGCGATGTTTTCTTCGATACCTTCAAGTGCGCGCACGTTGCGCACACCGAGCTCATGCAAACGGCCAATCACCGCTTGTGCCAGTGCTTCCGGCGCCGAAGCGCCCGCCGTCACGCCGATCCGGCGCTTGCCTTCGACCCAGACCGGATCGATCTGATCCGGCGAGTCCACCATATAAGACGGCACGCCGAGCTTTTCGGCCAGTTCGCGCAAGCGGTTCGAATTCGAACTATTCGGGCTGCCGACTACGATCACCACGTCGCATTGCGGCGCCATGAACTTGACCGCGTCCTGACGGTTCTGCGTGGCGTAGCAGATGTCCTGCTTCTTCGGTTCACGGATCGCCGGGTACTTCGACTTCAGGGCACCGATGATCTCAGCCGCATCGTCGACCGACAGGGTGGTTTGCGTCACGAACGCGATCCGCTCGGGGTCGGCCAGTTGCAGCGCCTGCACATCCTTGATGTCTTCCACCAGATGCATGCCCTCGCCCGCCTGCCCCATCGTGCCCTCGACTTCCGGGTGACCCTTGTGGCCGATCATCACGATATCGAAGCCGTCCTGGCGCATTTTCGCGACTTCAATGTGCACCTTGGTGACGAGCGGACAAGTGGCGTCGTACACGCGCAGGCCGCGCGATTCGGCTTCCGAGCGCACCGCTTTCGACACGCCATGCGCGCTGAAAATGACGGTATTGCCGGCCGGCACCTCTTCCAGTTGTTCGATGAAAATCGCGCCCTTCTTGCGCAAATCCTCAACGACATAGGCGTTATGGACGATTTCGTGGCGCACGTAGATCGGCGAGCCGTGCAGCTTGATGGCCCGCTCAACGATTTCAATGGCCCGATCGACGCCGGCACAGAACCCGCGCGGCTGCGCCAGCAGGATCTCGGCTTCGGCAAGAGTCGTATCCGTGATGCTCATGTTTACAGAATCCCGATGATTTTCACTTCAAACGCCAGCGTCTGGCCGGCAAGCGGATGGTTGAAATCGAACAGCGCCGACGTTTCGCCCACTTCTTTCAGGACGCCGGCATAACGGCCGCCGCCCGGCGCGTTGAATTCGACCAGATCACCCGGCGAAAAATCCTCGCCGATCATGCTGTTTTCACGCAGCGTGGCCAATGAGACCCGCTGGATCAGCTCCGGATTGCGCGGGCCGAATGCCTGCTCCGGCGTTAGCTGAAAGGTCGAGTGGTGGCCCACCTTCAAACCCAGCAGAATATCTTCCAGCGGCGGCGCCAGTTGACCCGCACCGAGCAGCAGCGTGGCCGGCCTGTCGGTAAATGTATTGATGACTTCGGCGCCATCGGCAAGGGAAAGCCGGTAGTGAAGCGTCACATGTGAACCGGGTTTCACTTCGGAAATGTCGATGATGCTCATGCAATGCTCGCTCAGTCGAAGCGCGCTGCACGCGTGCGCCGCGGGCGCAGTCGACGCGTGTGGCAAACCGTCGGGGTGCCGTGCGCAAAGCGCCTATTGTAAGCCACATAGCGGGCGGCGGCTTGGGTCCGTCGCACGCATCGCGGCGCGGCCGGGCACCGCGCGCCGCCCCAAAGCGAACTGGAGGATGTGTACCTGATATGGCTGATTACGCCTGCACGATAGACAAAGCGCCACCCGAGGCAAGCCTGCCGGAGCCCGCCGCGCCCACCGGCGCGGCGCCGGCGCGGGCGTCACCGCGCGCTTGCGCCGCAGTTGATAGCGCCACCAGTACCGCCGCCGGTCCTGGCGCTCGCATCGCCAAGGCCGCGGCGAACATCGGCAAATCCGCACCCCAGCGGCTCGTACGCGGCAAATGGCTTAAACACGACATGCCGCGCGAACGGCTGATCGAGCAAGGACCGGGCGTGCTATCCGACACCGAAATGATCGTGCTCGTGCTCGGCTCAGGCCTGCCCGGCCACGATGTATTCAATGTCGCGCGCACCCTGCTCGACCGCTTCGGCTCGCTGCGCGCCATGCTCGACGCGACCTATTCGGACTTCGACGGCCTGCGCGGCATCGGGCCGGCCAAAAAGGCGCAGTTGCTCGCCATCATGGAGATGGCGCGGCGCTCGCTGGTCGATAAAATGCGTGACCGTGTGCTGATGAACTCGCCTGAGGCCGTGAAGGACTATCTGCGCCTCTATATAGGCGGCAAGGCGCAAGAGGTCTTCGTGTCGCTCTTTCTCGACGCCCGGCATCGGCTGATCCGTTGCGAAGAAAGCGCACGCGGCACGCTGACGCGCATGGCGGTCTACCCACGCGAGATCGTCCGGCGCGCGTTGAGTCTGAATGCCGCCAGCCTGATCGTCGCGCATAATCACCCTTCCGGCGCCGTTCAGCCGAGTGCGAGCGACTGCCGCCTGACGCATACGCTGCGCGACGCGCTTGCTCTGATCGACGTGCGGCTGATCGATCATCTGGTGATCGGCGCCGACACTACCTACTCGTTTGCCCATGCCGGCTGGCCCTGAAATGGCCTGAACCTGGGCCGCGGCGACCTCTCGCCGTGTTCGGCATCGCAAATAAGGTTTGATTTTGCGGCTTTTTTTCTGCTAGAATTCCGGTTTGCCTATTTCCAACCCCCTGTTCCGAAGCCACCAAGGCGTTCCGGAAAGGAAACGTGCCTCGAGTTTCCATAAACTCTCAAGCGCGGCTCTTTTCGGGAAACTTTCACGGCGTTCGAACTCAGAATTAGCGTATTAGGAGTGCTCTCATGGCACGCGTATGCCAAGTAACTGGGAAAGCGCCGATGAGCGGCAACAACGTTTCCCACGCGAACAACAAAACCAAGCGCCGGTTCCTGCCGAACCTGCAAAACCGCCGTATTTGGGTGGAAAGCGAAAACCGTTGGGTGCGTCTGCGCGTTTCGAACGCCGGCCTGCGCCTGATCGACAAGAACGGTATCGACGCTGTGCTCGCAGATCTGCGCGCACGCGGTGAAGCCTAAGGAGTAAATCATGGCGAAAGGCGCACGCGACAAGATCAAGCTGGAATCGACCGCAGGCACGGGTCACTTCTACACGACGACGAAGAACAAACGCAACATGCCGGAAAAGATGCTGATCAAGAAATTTGATCCGGTCGTCCGTAAGCACGTTGAGTACAAGGAAACCAAGATTAAATAAATCTTGGCTCCTGCCTGACGAAGGCAAACAGATTTGCAAAAAAGCCTCGCATTCATGCGGGGCTTTTTTGTTTTCCATGTCCCGCTTTCACGCTATTTAACTGCCCAATACCCACCAGGACAGTCTTATCCCGTTCGGCCAGCTTTCCCTCATTCGCTGCGACGCGTATCCTTTCTCGTTTTAGCGGCATGCGAAAGGCATGCTGCCATGGCAAAAACGAGAGCGGAGATGCGGGCGATGGAATTCGATGTAGCGATTGTCGGTAGCGGTCTGGCAGGTTTGAGCGTCGCGCTCAATCTTGCGCAGACCCGTCGGGTTGCGGTGGTCGCCAAGCGATCGATGACCGAAGGCGCAAGCGATTGGGCGCAAGGCGGAATCGCCGCCGTACTGGATTCGGCGGACAGCATCGAAAACCATGTGAGCGACACACTGATCGCCGGGGGCGGTTTGTGCGACGAAACGGCAACCCGCTTTATCGTCGAACATGGGCGCGCCGCAATCGAATGGCTGATCGAGCAAGGCGTGCCATTCACCAAAGACGACGCCGCCGAACTTGGCTTTCACCTGACACGCGAAGGCGGCCATAGCCATCGCCGGATCATTCATGCCGCGGATGCAACGGGTCATGCCGTAGTCGCCACGCTCAGCGAGCGCGTGCGCCGCCATCCCAACATCACGTTGCTCGAAGACCACTACGCGATCGACCTGATCACGTCCGACCGTCTCGGGTTGCCTGGACGTCGCTGCCACGGTTTGTACGCACTCGATCTGCAAAGCGGCCGCACCGTGACCATCGAAGCGCCGCATACCGTGCTCGCCACCGGCGGCGCCGGCAAGGTCTATCTGTACACCACCAACCCCGACACCGCGACCGGCGACGGTATCGCAATGGCCTGGCGCGCCGGCTGCCGCGTGTCGAACATGGAATTCATCCAGTTCCATCCCACCTGCCTGTTCCATCCTTATGCAAAGTCCTTCCTGATCTCGGAAGCGGTGCGCGGCGAAGGCGGCATCCTGAAGCTGCCCGACGGCACGCGCTTCATGCCTAACCACGACGAACGCGCCGAACTCGCGCCGCGCGACATCGTCGCGCGTGCGATCGACTTCGAGATAAAGAAACGCGGCATTGATTGCGTGTATCTCGACATCAGCCATCAATCGCCCGAATTCCTGCGCGAACACTTCCCGACAATTCTGGCCCGCTGCCTCGAATTCGGCATCGATATCACCAAGGAGCCGATTCCGGTAGTGCCCGCCGCGCACTACACGTGCGGCGGTGTCGTGACCGATCTGGCTGGCCGCACTGATCTCGCAGGTCTCTACGCAGTGGGTGAAACGTCCTGCACCGGCCTGCACGGCGCGAACCGACTTGCCAGCAATTCCCTGCTCGAATGCCTCGTGATCGGACGTTCCGCCGCGCAGGCTATCGAGGAAGAAGGCTTCAGCGCCGCTGTCCACGCGCCGCTGCCGGACTGGGATGAAAGCCGCGTGTCCGATCCGGACGAAGAAGTGGTGGTCGCGCACAACTGGGATGAGTTGCGCCGCCTGATGTGGAACTATGTGGGCATCGTGCGCACGGACAAGCGGCTCATGCGAGCCAAACATCGGCTTGCCCTGCTGCGCGACGAGATCCACGAGTACTACGCGAATTTCAAGGTGAGCCGCGATTTGCTGGAACTGCGCAATCTGGTCGACGTGGCATCGCTGATTGTCGAAAGCGCTCGCTCGCGACGTGAGAGCCGCGGCCTGCATTTCAGCCGCGATTGGCCGACCACGCTGCCTAAAGCGTTGCCGACCGTGCTGTCGCCAGAGCATGTGCGTAACCGCAACGTGTGATTTCTGAAGCGGTAGTGAAAAGGCCATCGCCAGTTTCCCGGCGATGGCCTTTTCACGAATCGCGAGCGCTCAAGCGTGCGGCTCAAATAATCCGCATCGAGTAATCCGTCGCGCGCACATCTTTGGTCAACGCACCAATGGACACCCGATCAACGCCAGTTTCAGCGATGGTCCGCACTGTGTCGAAGTTCACCCCGCCAGACACCTCGAGCACCGCGCGGCCTGCGGTGATGCGCACGGCGTCACGCATTGCGTCGAACGAAAAGTTGTCCAGCAGAATGGATTGCGCGCGGTGCGCCAACGCGATTTCCAATTGCGCCAGCGTTTCGACTTCGATCTGGATCGACACGCCGGCGTTCAGCGCCAGCGCCGCATCCATCGCGGCACCAACGCCGCCCGCTGCGGCGATGTGGTTTTCCTTGATCAGAATGCCGTCGTACAACGCGAGCCGCTGATTCGCCCCGCCGCCCACGCGCACCGCGTACTTCTGCGCGAGCCGCAAGCCCGGCAAAGTCTTACGTGTATCGAGAACACGCGTCTGGGTGTGAGCAATGGCGTCGACATAGCGGCGCGTCGCGCTCGCCACGCCCGACAGCAATTGCAGGAAATTCAGCGCATTGCGTTCGCCGGTCAGTAGCGCACGGACAGGACCATGTAGTTCGCACACCGGCGTATCCGCCGTCATCCGATCGCCCTCGCGATAACGCCACCGCAAGTCGATGCGCGGATCGACCTGACGCATCACCGCGTTGAACCACGGCACACCACATAGCACGGCATCTTCGCGCACAATGATGCGTGCATCACGAATGTCGTCCGCGGGGACGAGGCGGCCGGTCTGGTCACCAGCGCCAACATCCTCGGCCAGCGCATCAGCGACATTGCGTGCCAACGCAGCATCGAATGCGGCGCCGTACTGGGCCTGGATCTCCGCGAACAGCGGCGACACCGCCTCGATCTGATTGTGTTCCACCGCCCCCATTACGCCGCTCCCACGTTTGAATACAGTTGCCCGTCGCGCGAGAGATCGCCGCTGGCCTGCACGCGCTTCTTGTGACGCGCCGCGAAGTCGAGCATCCGGTCGATTGGCAAGCGCGCACGCTCGCCAATGACCCGGTCGACGAAGATCTCGTTGTGGCCGCGCTCGAGCACGTCGGCCAGATTGGCCAGGCCGTTCATCGCCATCCACGGGCAATGCGCGCAACTCTTGCAGGTCGCGCTGTTGCCGGCCGTAGGCGCGGCAATCAAGGTCTTGCCAGGTGCGGCAAGCTGCATCTTGTGCAGAATGCCGAGATCGGTCGCCACGATGAAATGAGTTGCATCGAGTTTCTGGGCGGCGTCGATCAACTGGGTTGTCGACCCCACCACGTCCGCCTGCGCAACCACGTTAGCCGGCGACTCCGGGTGCACCAGCACTTTCGCGCCCGGATATTCGGCGCGCAACAGATCGAGTTCGATGCCCTTGAATTCGTCGTGCACGAGGCACGAGCCCTGCCACAACAGCATGTCCGCGCCGGTCTTACTCTGGATATAGCCGCCAAGATGCCGATCCGGCGCCCAGATGATTTTCTCGCCGCGTGCGTGCAGATCGGCAACGATCTCCAGCCCGATCGACGACGTCACCATCCAGTCCGCACGAGCCTTGACCGCCGCGCTGGTGTTCGCGTACACGACCACTGTGCGATCCGGGTGAGCGTCACAGAAGGCCGAGAATTCATCGACTGGACAGCCCAGGTCGAGGGAACAGGTCGCGTCGAGATCGGGCATCAGAATGCGCTTGTCCGGACTCAGGATTTTCGCGGTCTCACCCATGAAGCGCACGCCCGCCACCACCAGCGTTTGCGCGTCATGATCGCGGCCGAAACGGGCCATCTCCAGCGAATCGGCTACGCAGCCGCCGGTCTCGTCGGCGAGTTCCTGCAGTTCCGCGTCGACATAGTAATGGGCGACGAGCACGGCCTTTTCGCGCTTAAGCAACCCGCGGATGCGCTCCTTCAGCGCCACCCTTTGCTCCGCCGACGGCGTATCGGGCACCTTCGCCCACGCCTGCCCGATCCCGCAGGTCATGCCCTGCGCCTGTGGCCGATCGTATTCGACGGCCCTGATCGCCTGCTGATCCATGATCTCCTCTGCCCTCGCGCTGCCGCCGCGGCCTTTCAATCGCGTGTCGTTGAAATTACCGCGGCCCAAAAAGCAAAACCCCGCCAACGCGGGGTTTTGTGACGTAACGAAATTTTAATGGATTTCGCGGTCAGGCATGCGATCAAGCATAGCGACGCAGGCGCATTGCGAATTCCTGCAGCGCTTTGATACCGCTCTGCTCAGCGCGATGACACCAGTCTTGCAACTGAATCAGCAGTTGATCGCGCGACGCATTGGAGCGTTCCCACATTGCCGCGAGTTCATTGCGCATATCGATGTAGGTCTTCAGCTTCTGGCTGTTCGCGAAGATCTGCGGCAACTGACGCTTCTGCGGCTCGTCGAGACCCGCCTCTTCCTTGTGGAACCAGCTACGCGCACCGCGCATGACCTGATACTTCTCGCGCGCGCCCACTTCCTTCAGATGCGCCAATTCCTGGCGATAGGCACGCTTGAGCGCCTTGCCGTAACGCGCCATCACTTCGTAGCGGTTTGCCAGCACGGCTTGCAGCGTGTCCTGATCGAGCACCAGCTTGCCGGTGGTCAGACGCGGCGTAGGCGCAATCTTCTTCACCTTGGCCAGACGGAACGCAGACATGATGCGGATGTACATCCAGCCGATATCGAACTCGTACCACTTGTTCGACAGCTTGGCCGACGTGGCATACGTGTGGTGATTGTTATGCAGCTCTTCACCGCCGATGATGATGCCCCACGGGAAGATGTTGGTGCTGGCATCCGACGAGTTGAAGTTGCGGTAACCCCACCAGTGCGCAAGACCGTTCACCACACCGGCCGCCCAGAATGGAATCCATACCATCTGCACAGCCCAGATGGTCAAACCGACGACGCCGAACAGCGCGACGTTCAGCACCATCATCAGGCTCACGCCGAGAATCGGGTACTTGGTGTAGACGTTGCGCTCCATCCAGTCGTTCGGCGTGCCGTGACTGAATTTGCGCATGGTTTCTTCATTCTTGGCTTCGGTGCGATACAGCTCTGCGCCTTCGAGCAGCACCTTCCAGATGCCACGCGTTTGCGGGCTGTGCGGATCCTCTTCGGTCTCGCACTTAGCGTGGTGCTTACGGTGAATCGCGGCCCACTGGCCGGTCAGCATGCCAGTGGTCATCCACAGCCAGAAGCGGAAAAAATGACTGACGATCGGATGCAGCTCCAATGCGCGGTGCGCCTGGCAGCGATGCAGATAGACCGTTACGCCAATGATCGTGATGTGCGTCGCGATTAGCGTGTACAGCACAAGTTGCCACCACGAGAAGTGCAACAGCCCGTGGGCAAGGAAATCGAGCAAGGAATTCAACAAGGCAATTTACCTGTGGAACAAGAGACGCCAGACGCACGCAAAATACGTGTGTCAAGAAAGTGAAAGCATACAACGGGATTGGACGACATTCTACTTGAAGCGTTCCAAGTGTTTGTAACAAATAGGGATTTTTTGTGCGGTATCAACGGATTGAACGCGCCGGAAGGTGGTTTTTTCACCGTCCGACGGGTTCGAAACGCCCGTCAACGGGCGCTGTCGGGATGATTAGCCGCTGCAGCGGTCATTTTTACCACTTGCGGCATGGCGTCGCTGACGTTGCCGACGATTCGCACTTCGCGTTGCGCGAAGGGAATCGAGATGTCGTGCTCGGAGAACAGACGCCAGATATTGCGATTGACGGCCGAGCGCACGCCTGAAGTACCCGTCGCCGCATCTTCGATCCAGAAACCCAGTTCGAGATTGATGCCGTCGGCACCGAAGCCCACCAGGTAAGGCGTAGGCGCCGGTTCCTGCAATACGCGCGCAACGCCCTGCGCCGCTTGGGCGAGCAACGTCATCGCCTGCTCGACGTCGCAGGAATAGGCCACCTGCACGGCTACCTTGGCGTAACCGCGCGTCAAATAGGAGGACTGATTCTGCACCACGTCCGTAATCAGCTTTTCGTTCGGAATCAACGTTTCGATGCCGTCGAGACCGCGCACCACCGTATAGCGCGTGCGGATCTGCGTGACCATGCCCTGCAGGCCGCTGACGTTGATCGTGTCGCCGATGCGCAGCGAGCGGTCGATCAGGATGATGAAACCCGAGACGTAATTGCTGGCGATCTTCTGCAGCCCGAACCCAAGCCCCACACCCAGCGCGCCGCCAAATACCCCCAGCACGGTGATGTCGATACCGACCAGCGACAGGCTGATCAGGATTGCCGCCAGCACGAATGCCGCGCGGCCGACGCGCGCCACTACCACCTTGAGGTTAGCGTCGAGCGTCTTTGAGCGCATGAGGCGATCTTCGAACGTGGCGCCGAGCCACATCGCGACGATCATCGTCACGCACACCCACAGGAGGCCCGTAGTGAGCGAGAGCAGCGTCATGTGCGCATTCGCAACCCTGAAGCGCACGCTGCCCATCCAGGCGATCACGTCGTCCTGAATGCCCATCACGGTGAGGATCATGCCGACCCAAACCACCAGCGAGACGATCTTCTCGACCAGGAACAGCCACGGATGATTCGCGCCGTCCTGGCTGAAAACGCGCCGCGCGAAGAAAAATACGATGTAAATCAGGCCGATACCGAACAGCGGCACCAGCGCCAGATCGAGCAGCGCGGTGTGCATGAACTGGCCGGTGATCGCCTGCGCGAGCCAGACGAGCGCTGCACCGATCAGCGGAAAGAATGCACGGTTCAGGCTTTCCGCGCCGAATCGCAGGGTCTGGTAGCGCGTCTGGCGCCGCAGATCGAGCGCACGGCGCAAGAAGCGCGCGAGCAGCCATGCGACGGCGAGCGTGCCAAGCAGCACGCCGACCTGCCACAGCATGACCGGTTGCCCAAAGTCGCGCGCGAGGTCGCCAAACATGTGAGGAAAAATGCGGTTTAGCATGATGTCGCCGAAATCGCCGGTGCGGCCGGGTTCAGGAAAAGAACCCGGCCGCACCGGCAGATAGCTTGCTGCGGTTGGCTTAGCTCTGACGTTCCAGCACGGCGGCGAAGAAGCCGTCGGTTGCGTGACGGTGCGGCCACAGCGACAGGTAATCGCCCATTTCCAGCTCGATACGCTGCTCGGCGAGCACATCGCGCGCCGGCACCAGCGCGAAGTCCGGGTGCTCAGCGAGGAACTGCTGCACGATGGCTTCGTTTTCCGCTTCGAGAATCGAGCAGGTCGCGTAGACGAGACGGCCGCCCTTCTTCACCAGACGTGAGGCGCTGGTCAGGATCGACAGTTGTTTCGGCGCCAGTTCAGCGACCGATTCCGGCGACTGGCGCCATTTCAGGTCAGGGTTGCGACGCAGCGTGCCGAGGCCGCTGCACGGCGCGTCGACCAGCACGCGGTCGATCTTGCCGGCCAGACGCTTGATCTTGCTGTCGTGCTCACTGTCGATCAGCACCGGGTTCACGTTCGACAACCCGCTGCGCGCAAGGCGCGGTTTGAGTTTGGCCAAACGCCGCTCGGAAATATCGAAGGCGTACAGACGCCCGGTAGAGCGCATCGCCGCGCCCAGCGCCAGCGTCTTGCCGCCCGCGCCCGCGCAGAAGTCGACGATCATCTCGCCACGCTTGGGCGCGACCAGCGAGCACAGCAACTGGCTGCCTTCGTCCTGAACCTCAACCCAGCCGTGCTGGAACGCGTCGAGCTTGGTAAGCGGCGGCTTGCCGACCACCCGCACGCCAAACGGCGCGAAAGGCGTAGCGCCCCCCTCGATGCCGGCCTTCGACAACGCGTTCAGCACGTCGTCGCGGCTTGCCTTGATCGGGTTCGCGCGCAGGTCCAGCGGCGCCGGGTAGTTCAGCGCGGCGGCCAGTTGCGCCAGTTCCGCGGGTTCGAAACGCTTGGAGAGCGCCTGGTAGATCCAGTCGGGCAGATTCAGGCGAATCCGCAGCGGCAGGCTTTCCGGATCGATCTTCGCGACGTGTTCGAGCCAGTGCGATTCGGTCTCCGACAAGAACGGCTTGAGGGCCGTGCGGCCGGCCGTCTGCATCAATCCCAGCAAGGCCATGCGGCGCGCCGGGCTGCCCGCGCCGCCTTCGGCCAGGTGAGCGAACTCCATCCGGCGACGCAGCACGGCGAAAACCGCCTCGGCAATCACGCCGCGCTCGCCGTGCCCGAGCTTCGGATGCGCGCGGAAAAAGCGGCTCGTCGTGGCGTCGGCCGGGCCGTTCAGTTTCAGGACTTCAGCCAGCAAAGTCTCGGTTTGTCCAATCAAAAAACCATGCAATCTCATGCGCCCTCTCCGGCGGTGTGACCGGCAAAGAGCCATTGCGGCTCCGGCGGCGTAAGCGTGACACGCAAGCCGTCGAGGGCAAGACGCCCTTCGACGAACCAGCGCACCGCGCGTGGATAGATAATGTGTTCGGTTGCCAGCACGCGTTCCGCGAGCATGGCGGGGGTGTCGCCAGCCTCAACGGGGACTGCCGCCTGCGCGACGATCGGCCCGTGATCCAGCTGCGACGTGACAAAATGCACCGACGCGCCGTGCAGCCGCACGCCGGCGTCCAGCGCCTGTTGATGGGTTTTCAGGCCAGGAAAGCTCGGCAGCAGCGACGGATGCACGTTCAGCATGCGCCCGGCGTAGCGGTCGACGAAACCGGCGGTGAGCACTCGCATGAAGCCGGCGAGCACCACCAGGTCGGGCGCGAAGCTGTCGATTTGGCGCGCCAGCGCGGCGTCGAAGCTCTCGCGATCGGGAAACTGGCGGTGATCGACCACCGCCGTGGCAATGCCGTGCGACGCCGCGAACGCAAGGCCCGCGGCGTCAGGACGGTTGGCAATCACGGCGGCGACTTGCGCCGGCCAGCCCTCGTCCGCGCAGGCGCGAACGATCGCTTCCATGTTGCTTCCCCGTCCGGAAATCAGGATGACGAGTTTTTTCATCCGCGGATTTTATCATTCGGGGGACACTGAAACGGCGACGCGCCGCCGTCTCGTGCGCTGAGCGTTTATAATCGTTTGTTTTGCGGCACCTCGGCCGCCCTACCTCAAACCCGCTATCGTGAGAGTCTTCCGCGGTCTTCCCAATGCTGAAAGCCGTGCGCCCTGCGCACTGACCATCGGCAACTTCGACGGTGTCCACCGCGGCCATCAGGCTTTGCTCGCCCACGTCCGGGCCGCAGCCGATGCACGCGGCCTGCCCGTCTGCGTGATGACCTTCGAGCCGCACCCGCGCGAATTCTTCAACCCGGCCGGTGCGCCGCCCCGCATCGCCATGTTGCGCGACAAGCTCGAGGCGCTGCGCACCAACGGTGTCGACCGGGTGGTGGTCGAGCATTTCAATCACACCTTCGCGAGCCAGTCGCCGGATGCGTTTGTCGAGCGGATCATCGTCAACGGGCTGCATGCCCGCTGGGTCATGATCGGCGACGACTTCCGCTATGGCGCCAAACGCGCGGGCGATTTCGCGTCGCTCAAGGCCGCTGGCCAACAGCACGGCTTCGAAGTCGAGCAGATGGCCACGGTGGCCGATCCGTCCGGCGCGCGCATTTCCAGCTCGGGCGTGCGCGCGGCGCTGGTGGCAGGCGATCTCGACGCCGCGCGTGCCGCGCTGGGCCGCGATTACCTGATCAGCGGGCACGTCGTGCACGGCATGAAGCTTGGCCGCGACCTCGGTTTCCCCACGCTCAATCTGGCGATCGCCCACAAGCGTCCGGCGCTGTCCGGTATTTTCGTGGTGCGCGTGCATGGCGTGGCTGATGAGCCGTTGCCCGGCGTCGCGAGCCTCGGTCTGCGTCCCACCGTCGACGATTCCGGCCGCGTGCTGCTCGAAGTGCATCTGCTCGACTGGCACGGCGACGCGTATGGCAAACTCGTGCGCGTCGAATTCCTGAAAAAGCTGCGCGACGAGGAGAAATACGTCGACCTCGAAACGCTGACCGCCGCCATCGCGCGCGACGTCGCCAATGCGCGCGCGTGGTTCGCGGCCGTCGGCGCCGGCACGCCGGGCAGCCGTTCCACTGGTTTCGCCACCTCGGCCACCGACCGAATTAGATAGCCGCCGCGGTACATGCAAGCGTGCTGAGTGCTGCATGTACCCACCGCTGCGCGCATCGAAGGGCGTCCGTGGATTACGCGACATGCCTGCCGGGCGCGCCCCACGCCCTGCGCTTCGTGCGCATACCGCAGCCTCGCTGCGCTTAGAAAGAATTCACCGCGACCTCATCATGAGCAACAAGAAAGCCGATTCGAAACCGCAGTCACGCTACCCGGTCAACCTGCTCGACACGCCCTTCCCGATGCGTGGCGACCTGCCCAAGCGCGAGCCGCAATGGGTCAAGGAGTGGCAGGAACGCAAGGTCTACGAGAAGATCCGCGCCGCTTCCAAGGGCCGCAAGAAGTTCATCCTGCACGACGGGCCGCCGTATGCGAACGGCGACATCCACCTCGGCCACGCGGTGAACAAGATTCTCAAGGATATGATCGTCAAGGCGCGCAATATGGCGGGCTTCGACGCGGTCTACGTGCCGGGCTGGGATTGCCACGGCATGCCGATCGAAATCCAGATCGAAAAACAGTTCGGCAAGTCGCTGCCCGCCGCTGAAGTGATGCAAAAGGCGCGCGCCTACGCGACCGAGCAGATCGAAAAGCAGAAGGTCGGCTTCCGCCGTCTCGGCGTGCTCGGTGACTGGGACAACCCGTACAAGACGATGAACTTCACGAACGAAGCCGGCGAAATCCGCGCGCTCGCGAAGATCATGGAAAAGGGCTACGTGTTCCGCGGCCTGAAGCCGGTCAACTGGTGTTTCGACTGCGGCTCGGCGCTGGCCGAAGCGGAAGTCGAATACGCGGACAAGACCGATCCGACCATCGACGTGCTGTTCAGCTTCGCCGAACCGGAAAAGACCGCGCAGGCCTTCGGCCTCAAAGCACTGCCGCGCAACGAAGGCGGCATCGTGATCTGGACCACCACGCCGTGGACCATCCCCGCCAACCAGGCGCTGAACCTGCATCCGGAAATCGTCTACGCGCTGGTCGATACGCCGCGCGGCTTGCTGATCCTCGCCGAAGAGCGTGTGGAAGCGTGCCTGAAACAGTACGAACTGCAAGGCACGGTCATCGCAACCGCGCCGGGCGCGAAGCTCGTCAATCTGCGCTTCAATCATCCGCTCGCGGCCGCGCATCCGGCCTACAAGCGCACGGCGCCGGTTTATCTCGGCGACTACGTGACGACTGAATCGGGTACGGGTGTCGTCCACTCGTCGCCGGCCTACGGCGTGGAAGACTTCGTGTCCTGCAAGGCACACGGCATGGCCGATTCCGACATCATCAACCCGGTGATGGGCGACGGCCGTTACATCGAATCGCTCGCGCTGTTCGGCGGCCTGTCGATCTGGGCGGCCAATCCGCAGATCGTCGAAGCCCTGCGGGCCGCGGGCTCGCTGATGCGCACCGAGAACTACCGGCACAGCTACATGCATTGCTGGCGCCACAAGACGCCGATCATCTACCGCGCGACCTCGCAATGGTTCGCCGGCATGGATGTGAAGCCGAACGACTCCGACAAGACGCTGCGCGAAACCGCGCTCGAAGGCATCGAGAACACCGCCTTCTATCCGGCGTGGGGCAAACAGCGCCTGTTCAGCATGATCGCGAATCGCCCGGACTGGACGCTGTCGCGTCAGCGCCAATGGGGCGTGCCGATGGCGTTCTTCGTGCACAAGGAAACCGGCGAACTGCATCCGCGTACGCTGGAGCTGCTCGAAGAAGTCGCGCAACGCGTCGAGAAGGCCGGCATTGAAGCGTGGCAAACGCTAGACCCGCGCGAACTGCTCGGCGACGACGCCAACATGTACGAAAAGAACCGCGACACGCTCGACGTCTGGTTCGATTCGGGCACCACGCATTGGCACGTGCTGCGCGGCTCGCATAAGGACGAACTGCAATTCCCGGCCGACCTGTATCTGGAAGGCTCGGACCAGCATCGCGGCTGGTTCCACTCGTCGCTACTGACCGCGTCGATGCTCGACGGGCGTCCGCCGTATAACGCGCTGCTCACGCACGGCTTCACCGTCGACGGCGAAGGCCGCAAGATGAGCAAGTCACTCGGCAACGGGATCGACCCGCATGAGGTGGCGAACCGCCTCGGTGCGGAAATCATCCGTCTGTGGATCGCCTCGACCGATTACTCGGGCGAACTGGCGATCTCCGAGGAAATCCTGAAGCGCGTGACGGAAAGCTATCGCCGCATCCGCAACACGTTGCGCTTCCTGCTCGCGAACCTCTCGGACTTCGATTTCGCGCAACACGCCCGGCCGGTCGAAGACTGGCTCGAGATCGATCGTTACGCGGTCGCGCTCTCGGCGAATCTGCAGAACGACATCCTCTCGCACTACGACAAGTACGAGTTCCACCCGGTGGTCGCCAAGCTGCAGACGTTCTGCTCGGAAGACCTGGGCGGCTTCTATCTCGACGTGCTGAAAGACCGTCTGTACACCACGGCGGCAGACTCCGTCGCGCGCCGCTCGGCGCAGACCGCGCTGTATCACATCGCGCACGGCCTGCTGCGTCTGATGGCGCCGTTCATGTCGTTCACCGCGGAAGAAGCGTGGAAGGTGTTCCAGCCGAACAGCGAAACGATCTTCACCGAGACGTATCACGCGTTCCCGGCCGTGCCGCAAGCCGGTGAACTGCTTGACAAGTGGACGCTGCTGCGCGCCGCGCGCAGCGACGTGACCAAGGCGTTGGAAGAAGCACGCGTTGCGAACCTGATCGGCTCGTCGCTGCAGGCGGAAGTCGAAATTCGGGCGAGCGGCGCGCGTTACGATGCGCTCGCAAGCCTCGGCGACGACCTCAAGTTTGTGCTGATCACGTCGGCGGCGAACGTCGTGAAGGTCGACAGCGAAGCGGAAGAAAGCGTCGAAGTGATCGCCTCGAAGTATCTGAAGTGCGAGCGCTGCTGGCACTATCGCGCGGACGTCGGCGCCAACGCCGAGCACCCCACCTTGTGCGGCCGCTGCTTCAGCAATCTGTTCGGCAACGGCGAAACGAGGAGCGCGGCATAATGGCAAGAACCGTGTCGAAAGCGTCGTCCGGAAACAGCTCTCTGGCGCCCTGGCTTGGCGTGGCGCTGATCGTGATTCTGTTCGATCAGCTCACCAAGATCGCGATCCAGAAGGTGTTCGCCTACGGTGTTCCGCATGAGGTCACGCCGTTTTTCAACCTGATCCTTGTGTACAACCGTGGCGCCGCCTTCAGCTTCCTCGCGATGGCGGGCGGCTGGCAGCGTTGGGCCTTCACCGCGCTCGGCGTGGTTGCGGCGCTCGTGATCTGCTATCTGCTCAAGCGTCATGGCGGACAGAAAATGTTCTGCACGGCGCTCTCGCTGATTCTCGGCGGTGCGCTCGGCAATGTGATCGACCGGCTCGCGTACGGCCACGTGATCGACTTTCTCGATTTCCACGTGCGCGCATGGCACTGGCCGGCGTTCAATCTCGCCGACAGCGCGATCACGATCGGCGCGATCCTGCTCGTGCTCGACGAGTTGCGGCGCGTACGCGGCTCGCGCTAAACGGCGCGTATCAGCGCCGCCTTGGGGGCTTGAGCCACGCTCATGTGGCGCTTGCGTCCGAGGCTTCGGTTTGCGCTCAGATGAGCGCTTACGCGCCGATTCGTAGGCGGCCAACGGCGCGGCACCCGCACCGCTGCCCGCCACCACGCTTTGTCGGAGGCTTTCGTTGGCAACCGCAGAACTCGCAGGAAAACACCTCGTCCTCGGCATGACGGGCGGCATTGCCTGCTACAAGATCGCCGAACTCACGCGTCTGTTGACCAAGGCCGGCGCGATGGTCCAGGTCGTCATGACCGAAGCGGCTACCCAATTCATTACCCCCGTCACGATGCAGGCGCTGTCCGGCCGGCCCGTCTACACAAGTCAGTGGGACGGGCGCGTGCCGAACAATATGGCGCACATCGATCTGTCGCGTGAAGCCGACGCGATCGTCATCGCGCCCGCCTCGACTGACTTCCTCGCCAAACTCGCGCACGGCATGGCCGACGATCTGCTCTCGACGCTCTGTGTCGCGCGCGATTGCCCGCTGCTGGTCGTGCCGGCGATGAACCGGCAGATGTGGCAAAACCCGGCGACCCAGCGCAACGTTGCGCAACTGCGCGCGGACGGCATCGAAGTGCTCGGCCCCGATTCGGGTCCGCAAGCGTGCGGCGAAATCGGCGACGGGCGCATGCTGGAAGCAGCCGCCACGTTCGAAGCAATCGCGTCGTTCTTCTCGCCCAAGATCCTGTCCGGCCGTCGCGTGTTGCTGACCGCCGGCCCGACCTTCGAGCCGCTCGATCCGGTGCGCGGCATCACCAATCGTTCGAGCGGCAAAATGGGCTTTGCACTGGCACGCGCCGCGCAGCAAGCGGGCGCCGAGGTCCATCTGATCGCCGGCCCCGTCGCGCTGGAAACGCCGTGGGGCGTGTTCCGCGAAGACGTGCAAACCGCGCAGCAAATGCACGACGCGGTGATGCGCTCAGTGGCGGACGCCGACATCTTTATCGGCGTGGCCGCGGTGGCCGACTGGCGCGTCGATCACGCCAGCGAACAAAAGATCAAGAAGACCGCCGATCGCGCACTGCCCACCTTCACGTTCGTCGAGAATCCGGACATTCTGGCGTCGGTGGCCAAGCTGCCGCATCCGCCTTTCGCCGTCGGCTTTGCTGCGGAAAGCGGCGATCTCGAAGTGCATGGCGAAGAAAAGCGCGTGCGCAAGAACGTACCGCTGCTGATCGGCAACCTCGGCCCGCTGACGTTCGGTCTCGACGACAACGAGGTCATCCTGTTCGAAGCAGGCGGTTCAACCAAGCTGCCGCGCGCCGACAAGCAGACGCTCGCGCGCGCCTTGATCGTGGAAATTGCAAGGCGTCTGCCCGACACAAGTCTGATCCGCTAAGGCCGCTCGCGGGCGGCGCACGCCGGCTTCACCGCGAGCACCTTCTGCGCAGCAAGTTATCTGTATCTGGAGCAGTACTGACATGACGCTACTTTCCGTGCTCGATCAAACGCCCGTGATCGACGGGCACTCAGTGGCGGACGCCATCGCCGCCACCGTCGAACTCGCGCAACTGGCTGACGATCTCGGCTACACGCGCTACTGGTGCGCCGAACATCACGGCTTGCGCGGCGTGTCGAATCCCTGCCCCGAGGTGATGCTGGCGCGCCTCGGCAGCGTCACCAAACGCATACGCGTGGGCTCCGGCGGCGTGATGCTGCCGTACTACAGCCCGTTCAAGGTCGCCGAGCAATTCATGATGCTCGAGGCGCTGTTTCCCAATCGCATCGATCTGGGCGTGGGACGCGCGCCCGGTGGCGACATGCGCACCGCTCAGGCGGTCGCGGCCGGCGCCTACAATCGTGGCGACATTTTCCCGCAGCAGGTTGCCGATCTGGTCGGCCTGATGCATGGCAGCTTGCCCGAGGATCACCTCGCGCACGGCGTGCTGCTGCAACCGCAGATCGCCACGCGCCCGCAACTGTGGATGCTCGGTTCGAGTGAATTCGGCGGCTTGCTGGCGGCACAACTCGGGATCCGCTTTGCGTTCGCGCATTTCATCAACGCGCATTTCGGACACCAGGTGGCGCATGCCTATCGCGATCGTTTCAAACCCAGCCTGGAGGCGCAGCAGCCGTATCTGGCCGCCGCCGTATTCGTGATCTGCGCGGACACCGAGCAGGAAGCGGCCGATCTGGAAAAGGCCGTCGACCTGCGCCGCGTGCAAATGGCCTACGGTCTGAACGCACCGATTCCCACCGTCGAACAAGGCATCGCTCAGGAATACGGCGAACGCGAGCGTCTCGTCATCGACCGTGAGAAACCGCGCAGTATCATCGGCACGCCGGAAACCGTCACGGAGCGGCTGCACGACTTGCAGGCGCAGTTCCAGGCCGACGAACTGATTGTGCTCACCGTAGCGGGCAGCTATCGCGCCCGGCTGCGCTCCTATGAACTTCTCGCCGACGCGTTCCAGCTCGGACGCCCGGCCTCCACTCCCTAACCCTTCGAACCTGCATGAAACTCGACCTGAAGATTCTCGATGCGCGCATGCGCGATCAACTCCCGGCGTACGCCACCACCGGCAGCGCGGGCCTCGACCTGCGTGCCTGTCTCGACGAACCGTTGACGCTGAAGCCGGGCGAAACCGCGCTGGTGCCCACAGGTCTGGCGATTCACGTCGGCGATCCGGGCTACGCAGCGTTGATTCTGCCGCGTTCGGGTCTTGGCCATAAGCATGGGATCGTACTGGGCAATCTGGTCGGCCTGATCGATTCGGATTACCAGGGTCAACTGATGATCTCGACGTGGAACCGCGGCGAGACCACGTTCGTGCTGAATCCGATGGAGCGCCTCGCGCAACTCGTGATCGTGCCGGTGGTCCAGGCCGAGTTCAATATCGTCGACGATTTCGAAAGCAGCGAGCGTGGTGCGGGCGGGTTTGGCAGCACGGGCAAGCACTAGTCGAAGCCCCTCCGAACAGACATAAAAAAACGGCGTGGGATCGAACCCGCGCCGTTTTTTTGCCTGCCTCTGTAACGCCTGAAACTTACTCGACTTCGACCGCTTCCGGATTCGGATTGCGCGGCGCCGGGTGTTCGTCGAAGGTCAACTGCACCTTGTCTTCCGCATCGACGTCGACCGACACACGGCCACCGCTCATCAGCTTGCCGAACAGCAGTTCGTCAGCCAGTGCACGACGGATCGTGTCCTGGATCAGACGCTGCATCGGCCGCGCGCCCATCAACGGGTCGAAACCGTGCTTGGCGAGATGCTTGCGCAGCGCGTCGGTAAAGAGCGCATCGACCTTCTTCTCGTGCAACTGATCTTCCAGTTGCATCAGGAACTTGTCGACCACACGCATGATGATTTCCTCATCGAGCGCACGGAAGCTGATCGTTGCGTCCAGACGGTTACGGAATTCCGGCGTGAACATGCGCTTGATGTCGACCATTTCGTCGCCGGTTTCCCGACGATTCGTGAAGCCGATCACCGACTTGCCCATCGCTTCGGCACCCGCATTCGTCGTCATGATGATGATGACGTTGCGGAAATCCGCCTTGCGGCCGTTGTTGTCCGTCAGCGTGCCGTGGTCCATCACCTGCAGCAGCACGTTGTAGATGTCCGGATGCGCCTTCTCGATTTCGTCGAGCAGCAGCACGCAATGCGGCTTCTTCGTCACCGCTTCGGTCAGCAGACCGCCCTGATCGAAGCCGACATAGCCCGGCGGCGCGCCGATCAACCGGCTCACCGCATGACGCTCCATGTATTCCGACATGTCGAAGCGGATCAACTCGATCCCGAGCGTGAACGCCAGTTGCTTCGCCACTTCCGTCTTGCCGACGCCCGTGGGGCCGGAGAACAGGAACGCGCCGATCGGCTTGTCCAGCTTGCCGAGACCCGCACGCGCCATCTTGATCGCGGCCGACAGCGCGTCGATGGCCGGGTCTTGCCCGAACACCACGCTCTTCAGATCGCGATCGAGCGTTTGCAGCTTGCTGCGATCGTCTTGCGACACGCTTTGCGGCGGCACGCGAGCAATCTTCGAGATGATTTCTTCGATCTCGTTCTTGCCGATCGTCTTCTTCTGCTTCGACTTCGGCAGGATGCGTTGCGCCGCGCCGGCTTCGTCGATCACGTCGATCGCCTTGTCCGGCAAATGACGATCCGTGATGAAGCGCGCCGACAACTCAGCCGCCGCCGACAGCGCACCCGACGAGTACTTCACGCCATGATGCTCCTCGAAACGCGACTTCAGACCGCGCAGGATCGCCACCGTCTGCTCGACGCTGGGCTCCGTCACGTCGACTTTCTGGAAACGACGCGACAGGGCCGCGTCTTTTTCGAAGATGCCGCGATATTCCGTGAACGTGGTCGCGCCGATACACTTGAGCGTGCCCGACGACAACGCCGGCTTCAGCAGATTCGATGCATCCAGCGTGCCGCCCGACGCGGCGCCTGCGCCGATCAGCGTATGAATTTCGTCGATGAACAGAATGGCGTGCGGACGTTCCTTCAGTTCCTTCAGGACCGTCTTCAGGCGCTGTTCGAAGTCGCCGCGATACTTGGTGCCGGCGAGCAGCGCGCCCATATCGAGCGAATACACCTGCGCATCCGCCAGAATGTCCGGCACTTCGCCGCGCGTAATGCGCCACGCGAGCCCTTCGGCAATCGCGGTCTTACCCACACCGGCCTCACCGACCAGCAGCGGATTATTCTTGCGACGGCGGCACAACACCTGCACGACGCGCTCGACTTCCGACTCGCGCCCGATCAGCGGATCGATGCGACCGTCTTTCGCCATCTGGTTCAGGTTCTGCGTGAACTGGGCGAGCGGGGTTTCCTTCTGCGCGGCGGCTTCGTCGGACTCGGCATTCGCGTCGCTCGCTTTCGCGGCGTCCGTGCTGCTGGTCTTCGCAATGCCATGCGAGATGAAATTCACCACATCCAGCCGCGTCACGCCCTGCTGCTGCAGGTAGTACACCGCATGCGAATCCTTCTCGCCGAAGATCGCCACCAGCACGTTCGCGCCGGTCACTTCCTTCTTGCCATTCGAGGTGGACTGAACATGCATGATGGCACGCTGGATCACACGCTGGAAACCCAGCGTGGGCTGCGTGTCGACGTCGTCCGTGCCGGGCACGGTCGGCGTGTTGTCATGAATGAAGTTGCGCAGGTTCTGGCGCAGATCCTCGATATTGGCCGCGCATGCACGCAACACCTCGGCCGCCGTTGGGTTATCCAACAGAGCCAATAACAGGTGTTCGACCGTTATGAACTCGTGCCGCGCCTGGCGTGCTTCCATGAACGCCATGTGCAGGCTGACTTCCAGTTCCTGGGCAATCATGCTTCCTCCATCACACACTGCAGCGGATGCCCGGCCTGCCGTGCGTGGGTAACGACTTGCTCGACTTTGGTCGACGCGATGTCCCGCGTATAGACCCCACAAACTCCCCTGCCCTCGCGATGCACCTTCAACATGACCTGCGTTGCGGTTTCACGATCTTTATTGAAATACTCCTGCACGATCATCACGACAAATTCCATTGGCGTGAAGTCGTCATTCAGCAGCACCACCTTGTACATGGATGGCGGCTTGAGCTTTTTCTCCTGCCGCTCCAGTACGGTGCTGTCCTGCTTGTCCGGGATAATCGCCATACACCCATTCTAAACAACTAGGACAGGCCCGCAATCCTGTCAAAACCCGGCCGACCGGCCGGTGAGCCCGTTCGCTACCGCCTATGGGTAATTACCCCCACGGCGTTGCGTCATTCGACGAGCCGATTGCGGAGCCGGCCCCTATCCTGTGAAGCGTCGCAGTCGTGCTGCGCCGCAGTCGGATCGAGTATCGCACAACCTGCCGGTACTGGCTGAAGCCGCTCGCCCCGCCGCATCGGTAGGTTCTGCCACCCGCAGAACAGCATGTGAGTCGATTATGCGACTTTTCAAGACACCACGCTTGGGCAACCGCACATAAGAAAATAAAAGCGGGAAAAACCCTGGAAACGCCTGTTTGCAACACGACAACGACGTCTCAAAATTTTCTTGACACTCGAATAAAGAGCCTCAACAATCAAGCTGGCACTTTTTTCACTGCGCCATAATTTCGAAAAAATGCCGTTGGTGAGCTTGTGAGGAGGGAGCGGCTGCATCATGCGGCCGTCGAGCTTTTCGAGGGCTCGTGGTAGTGACATGAGTTACAGGGGAAGTTGGAATGGCAACTGGTACGGTCAAATGGTTCAATGACGCAAAAGGTTTCGGATTCATCACGCCTGACGAAGGTGGTGAGGATCTGTTTGCACACTTCTCGGCCATCCAGATGAATGGGTTCAAGACCCTCAAGGAAGGTCAAAAAGTAACCTTCGAGGTCGTGCAAGGCCCGAAAGGCAAACAGGCATCGAACATCCAGGCACCTGCCTGAAACTGTTCGTTACCCGTCCTTTGAAACCCGGCTCCGTGCCGGGTTTCTTTTTGGGGCGGCGCTTTCCAGTTTGAGGCGCATTTTGAATGCGAATCGTTGTTGCGGTTAGAGATGCGGGTTGATTGAATGTCTCAAATATTGGACACCGAACTTCCTTTCCGAACGCTTTCGATCCCCGCCTGATAAGGAACATACAAAAAACCCGGCCGCCTCACGGCGCCGGGGTTTTGAATTCAAGCCGGGCAAACCGGCGCGAATCGCTTACATGTTTTCGATCAACACCTGGCCGAAGCCCGAACAGGACACTTGCGTCGCGCCTTCCATCAGGCGCGCGAAGTCATACGTGACCCGTTTTTGCAGAATCGACTTTTCCATCGATTTGATGATCAGATCCGCCGCTTCGGTCCAGCCCAGGTGACGCAGCATCATCTCGGCCGAGAGAATTTCCGAACCCGGATTCACATAGTCTTTGCCGGCGTATTTCGGCGCCGTGCCGTGCGTGGCTTCGAACATGGCGACCGAATCCGACATATTTGCACCCGGTGCAATTCCGATACCGCCGACTTGCGCGGCCAGCGCGTCCGAAACATAGTCGCCGTTCAGATTCAGCGTGGCGATCACGTCGTATTCGGCCGGGCGCAGCAGGATTTGCTGGAGGAACGCGTCGGCAATCACGTCTTTCACCACGATGTCGCCCCCCGTTTTCGGGTTCTTGATCTTCATCCACGGACCGCCGTCGATCAGCTCCGCCGCGAATTCCTTTTGCGCCAGCGCATAGCCGTAGTCGCGGAATGCGCCTTCCGTGAACTTCATGATGTTGCCCTTGTGCACAAGCGTGACCGAGCGGCGCTCGTTGTCGATCGCATACTGGATCGCCTTGCGCACCAGACGCTCCGTGCCTTCGCGCGACACGGGCTTGACACCGATCCCCGAGGTTTCCGGGAAGCGGATCTTCTTCACACCCATTTCCTCGCGCAGGAACTTGATGACCTTCTTCGCGTCTTCCGAGCCGGCAGGCCATTCGATGCCGGCATAAATGTCTTCCGAGTTCTCGCGGAAGATCACCATGTCGATCTTTTCAGGCTCACGCACCGGCGAAGGCACACCCTTGAAGTACTGCACCGGACGCAGGCAAACATACAGATCGAGTTCCTGACGTAGCGCAACGTTCAGCGAACGGATGCCGCCGCCAACCGGCGTGGTGAGCGGACCCTTGATCGAGACAACGTATTCCTTCAGCACCTGCAGCGTCTCTTCCGGCAGCCACACGTCCGGGCCATACACCTTGGTCGATTTCTCGCCGGCGTAGATTTCCATCCAGTGGATTTTCTTCTTGCCCGCGTACGCTTTTTCTACTGCGGCATCCACCACTTTCAACATCACCGGCGTGATGTCGAGGCCCGTTCCATCGCCTTCGATATACGGAATGATCGGCTGGTCGGAAACGTTGAGCGAGAAATCTGCGTTGACAGTGATCTTGTCACCACCGGTCGGAACCTTGATGTGCTGATACGGCATGATCGACTCCAGTGAAGGCTGTGCTGAAAGCTGATGGGGAGACTGCGGAAACTGGGTGCTCCTCGCTGCGCGCAATGCCGGACGCCCGCGAGCGGCCTGGTCGCCTATTCTAGCCCACGCCGACGCGGCAACGAGGCCGTCGCGGCTCGGGGTTTTCCAACATTGTCGAAAATCAAAGCGACAAGGTGCTTTATTCTTATGTCTTATATAAGACATAAGACTTGCGACAAGCGATTATGCATTACTATTCCGCGATTTACCATTGGGCCAGCATCTCTTCCGGCTTGAGCGGCACGCCACCGCCGCAGCCGGCGCCAGCCGACCTTCACCGATTCCCTTATGCGACTTATCGCCCTGAACAAACCGTTCGGCACCATTTGCCAGTTTTCGCCGCATGAAACGCGGGCGTCGCTAGCCGACTGGGTGAAGGTGCCCGGCGTTTATCCAGCGGGCCGGCTCGACTCCGATAGCGAAGGGCTGCTGCTTCTCACCGACGACGGCGCGCTACAAGCGCGCATCGCCGAACCGCGCCACAAACTGGTCAAACGTTATTGGGCACAAGTGGAAGGCGCAGTCGACGATGCCGCGCTAAAGAAGCTCGCGCGCGGCGTCGATCTCGGCGATTACGTCACGCGGCCCTGTCGCGCGGATTATGTCGAGCCAACCGGGTCGCTCTGGGCCCGCACACCGCCGATCCGCTACCGCGCCGCGATTCCCACCACGTGGATCGAGTTGTCGATCACCGAAGGCAAGAACCGCCAGGTACGTCGGATGACTGCCGCGGTCGGATTTCCGACCTTGCGTCTCGTACGCGCGGGCATCGGCGCACTCGATATTTTTTCGCTCGGACTGCAGCCCGGAGAGAGTGTCGAATTGCCGCTGAAGGCGCCATGGGAAGGCATGGTTTGAAACGGTTCACCTGCACGCCATGCCGGCCCGCACCGGCATCAAGTTTGTATTCTGACCGGCGATAAAAAAGCTAACTCGTTGTATCCGCAAACAAAAATAGCGCGTGAAACCAAGCTGAAAACGCGTGAAACAATTGCGTCCGCGATCACTGCGCGGCTACTCATCTGTATCAGCGCATCCGCATATAAATTTTCCACAAAAAATACGTCAACCGGTGCGCGAGCTCACGCGTTATTCGACGCAGATGCCGCCCGAAGCTATCCGGCATTCAGCCTTAAGGGCCTTTGCACAAGCCGCTCACGCGGCGAGTACAGGGAGTCTGAACGCTAAACAGACGCGTCGAAAAAAATCTCGATGCGGCTGTCAACCGAAAGGTGGATGGCACGTTTACCGACATGACTCTACATATAACCGGGTCATTTGGTTAATTAACTCAAGCTGAGGATTTACAAAATGAACAAACTGATCGCCGCTCTGGTCGCTGGCCTCTTCGCAACGGCAGCATTCGCACAAGCTTCGGCACCGGCAGCAGCTTCGGCAGCTCCGGCAGCAGCAGCTTCGTCGGCAAAGAAGACCACGAAGCACGCTCACAAGAAGTCGCACAAGAAGGCAGCAGCAGCTGCTGCAGCTTCGGGCGCTTCGGAGTAAGTTTGTTGTAAAAACGCAGTCAAGAACTCGCTTCATTGCCGTTCTTACGGCGTTGAAAGGCAGATCACCGCAAGGCGATCTGCCTTTTTGTTTTCGACGCGCTCGCGTAACATTCGCGGGTTAATTTCCAGCAAGGAGTCATGCCGTGCGATTTCCCATGCGCTCGTTGATTGCGCGTTTCGCTGTTGCCGTTGCCCTGCCGCTTGCGGCGATCTCGTTCGCCGCGACCACCGCTGCTCCCGCTCACGCGCAACAGATGCCGGCCGGCGCGAAGCAACCCGGCGACTTCCCGCGCGCGAAGCTGACGGCGGGCATGTTCGTGATCGACGCCGCCGTTGCCGCGAATGACGCCGACCGCGAACAAGGCCTGATGTATCGCACGACCCTCGCGCCGAATGAAGGCATGTTGTTCGTCTTCAATGAAAACGCCGTGCATTGCTTCTGGATGAAGAACACGTTGATCCCGCTGTCGATCGCCTTCATGCGCGCCGACGGCACGGTCACCGATATCGACGAAATGCAGGCCGAGACGACCAACAATCACTGCCCGAAGAACAACGGCGTGTATGCGTTGGAAATGAGCAAGGGCTGGTTCTCGTCGAAAGGCATCAAACCGGGGATGAAAATCCAGGGGTTGCCGGCCGCGCAATAAACGCGCTAAACGCGCGCCGCCACGGCGTCACCCCGCCGCTCCTCGAGCGGCCGCTTTCCGGAAAAGCCGGTGCCTTTCACGAGGTGCCGGCTTTTTTTTTGCGTTCCGCGCGAAGCAGGCCATGCCATCTCCTGCCCCGCGCCGGGAGCCATGCCAGCAGGCCGTCACACGCAGCTGGCAAGATTCCTGCAAAAGACGGGCCGACGCGCTATCCTAGTATTCTTGGCAAAGCAGCATCCAAGGCTCCCCGGGCAGCACAGATTGCCGCCCGGCAAGCGTTTCAGGCGCGCCATTTCAAGGAGGTTCACGTGCCCCGCAAGACTCCCATCGAGCGCTACCGGAATATCGGCATTAGCGCTCACATCGACGCCGGCAAAACCACCACCACCGAACGCATCCTGTTCTACACAGGCGTGACCCACAAGATCGGCGAGGTTCACGACGGTGCTGCGACGATGGACTGGATGGAACAGGAGCAGGAGCGCGGCATCACCATCACGTCGGCGGCCACCACCGCCTTCTGGAAGGGCATGGCCGGCAACTACCCCGAACACCGGATCAACATCATCGACACCCCGGGCCACGTCGACTTCACGATCGAAGTGGAACGCTCGATGCGCGTGCTCGACGGCGCGTGCATGGTGTACGACTCGGTCGGCGGCGTGCAGCCGCAATCCGAAACCGTGTGGCGCCAGGCGAACAAGTACAAGGTGCCGCGCATCGCGTTCGTCAACAAGATGGACCGGGTGGGCGCGGACTTCTTCCGTGTGCAGCGGCAGATCGGCGACCGCCTGAAGGGCGTCGCGGTGCCGATCCAGATTCCGATCGGCGCGGAAGAACACTTCCAGGGCGTGGTCGATCTGGTGAAGATGAAAGCGATCTACTGGGACGAAGAAAACCAGGGCATCAAGTTCGAATATCGCGATATTCCGGCCGAACTCGCCGACACCGCGAAGGAATGGCACGACAAGATGGTCGAGGCCGCGGCTGAAGCGAATGAAGAACTGCTCGACAAGTATCTCGGCGGCGAGACGTTGAGCGAAGAGGAAATCAAGCACGCCATTCGCGCGCGCTGCATCGCCAACGAAATCGTGCCGATGCTGTGCGGCAGCGCGTTCAAGAACAAGGGCGTGCAGGCCATGCTCGACGCGGTGATCGACTATCTGCCCTCGCCCGTCGACGTGCCCGCCATTACCGGTCACGACGAGCACGACAAGGAAATCGAGCGTCATCCAACCGACACCGATCCGTTCTCGGCGCTCGCCTTCAAGATCATGACCGATCCGTTCGTCGGCCAGTTGATCTTCTTCCGCGTGTATTCGGGCGTGGTGAATTCGGGCGACACCGTCTACAACGCCGTCAAGGAGAAGAAGGAGCGCCTTGGCCGGATCCTGCAGATGCATGCGAACGAGCGCAAGGAAATCAAGGAAGTCTACGCGGGCGACATCGCCGCGGCAGTTGGCCTGAAGGAAGCGACCACCGGCGACACGCTGTGCGATCCGCAGCACGTGATCATTCTCGAACGGATGATCTTCCCGGAACCGGTGATTTCGCAGGCCGTCGAGCCGAAGACCAAGGTCGATCAGGAGAAGATGGGCATCGCGCTCAATCGTCTCGCACAGGAAGACCCGTCGTTCCGCGTGCAGACGGATGAGGAATCCGGTCAGACGATCATCTCCGGGATGGGCGAGTTGCACCTGGAAATTCTGGTCGACCGGATGAAGCGCGAGTTCGGCGTCGAGGCGACTGTCGGCAAGCCGCAGGTGGCGTACCGCGAAACGGTGCGCAACAAGGTCGAAGATGTCGAAGGCAAGTTCGTCAAGCAGTCGGGCGGCCGTGGCCAGTACGGCCACGCGGTGATCACGCTCGAACCGTCGGAGCAAGGCAAAGGCTACGAGTTTGTCGACGCGATCAAGGGCGGCGTGATTCCACGCGAGTACATTCCGGCGGTCGACAAGGGCATTCAGGAAACGCTGAAGGCCGGCGTGCTGGCGGGCTATCCGGTGGTCGACGTGAAAGTGACGCTGACCTTCGGTTCGTACCACGATGTCGACTCGAACGAAAACGCCTTCCGTATGGCCGGTTCGATGGCCTTCAAGGATGCGATGCGCAAGGCAAGGCCTGTGTTGCTCGAACCGATGATGGCCGTCGAAGTGGAAACGCCGGAAGACTTCATGGGCAACGTGATGGGCGATCTGTCGAGCCGTCGCGGCATGGTGCAAGGCATGGAAGACATCGCCGGCGGTGGCGGCAAGCTGGTACGCGCCGAAGTGCCGCTCGCGGAGATGTTCGGCTATTCGACGTCGCTGCGCTCGGCCACGCAAGGCCGCGCGACCTACACGATGGAGTTCAAGCACTACGCGGAAACGCCGAACAACGTCGCGGAAGCCGTGATCAGCTCGAAGCAGAAGTAAGTGCCGAGGTGGCTGCACGCAATGTGCGGCCACCCGGACTGAAGCAAAAAAGCCCGTCCTTGGTGGACGGGCTTTTTTTTTCATCGCGGCGCGGGGTCGTGGATACCGGCACGCTCCACGCGGCGAATAATCACTCAACGTCCCAGATATCGCGACCGTTCAGCGCTTGCACCGGACGTTGATTGCCGTGATAGAACGCCTCCATCGCGTGCAGTTGCTGCGGCGTGATCGTCACGGGTTCCTTGAACTCGATCCAGGTCACCCCTTCGGAGCAAGGCGGCGTGGTCAGCGAGCCGCTATAGGTGTAATAACCGCGATTCCCCGGCAGCAGATCGAGCGGGTTGATCGTGACGCCTCTCGCCATCAGCTCCGCGCCCTGCTCACGAGGGATACGATCCAGCAGGGCCTGAATAACCGGATTGGCTTGCGCCCCAAGTTTGAACTGAACCGCCAGCACGAGCAGTTTGCCTTCGTCGGAGCGGTGAACGAAGTGAGCATCCATCACGCTCGCCTTGCCGGAGAAGCGCTCTTCACCCGGTGTGTGAAAGTGGAACTGGACCAGCTGGTAGGCATGGGCGCCGAGCGAAATGCTATCCGTGCCCGGCGCTGCGTTGAACTGTACGGAGTGCCCGGTGTTAGAAATGTCGATCGGCAGCGGCTGGTAGTTGATTTTCAGCCTGGGCAGATCGGCGGGCGCCTTCTTCGCACTTTCGATATTGATCGGCGATTCCGCGCGGCCGCTTTCGCAAGTATGAAAGTCTTTGCTGATTTCCCCCCAGTGAGCAGGGCCGTGGTCGCCGCTGTAGCCCCACTCGTGGCCGGCTTCGGCCCAGGCGCTGGATGCGGCAAAGGCGAGGCAAAGCAGCGCGCCACAGGACAATCGTTTAATCTGCTTCATGGTGGTTAAACCCTTGAAAAATTGACAGAGCGCCAGCCTGCGTTAGCGCATGGGGCGGCACTATCGGACAACTCGTAAAAGCAGCCCGTGCGAGACAACCGACAAGGGTTCCGGGCGGGTTCGGAAAACGCGAACACCCGCAGCGGCGAGCCACACGCCTGTTTCTGAACGTGCAAAAATGCCGCAAGGCGGCGCGTCCATCACCCGGGCGGCCGCCCACGAGGAGACACACCATGAGCCAGGATCACGAACACCCGCATTACAAGGACGAGCACCCGTCGGCGCCGGTCGACTGGCGCGAGCACGGCGTGAAGGTCATCAAGGCCGACCAGCTCGACAGCAATACCGCGCAAACGCCCGGTATGAATCGCGCGGCGGCGATCAATGCGGCGCGGGTCGGGGCGCAGAAAATCTGGGCCGGCACCGTGACGATCCATCCGAACGCAAAGACCGGTGCGCATCATCACGGCGCGCTCGAAAGCGTGATCTACGTGGTGCGAGGCCAGGCCCGCATGCGCTGGGGCGAACATCTGGAGTTCACGGCCGAGGCCGGCCCGGGCGACTTCATCTTCGTGCCGCCTTACGTGCCGCATCAGGAAATCAACGCGAGCACCGACGAGCCGCTCGAATGCGTGCTGGTGCGCAGCGACAATGAAGCGGTGGTGGTAAATCTGAACATCGACGCGGTGGAAGCGCCGGAAACGGTCTTCTGGGTCGATCCGATTCACAAACATCCGCACGAACATTGAATCTCCCGTTCGCGCCGTTTCGCGTATCGTGCCAGTGGCCCCCGGCGCGCGGTAAATCCAACTCGCCGGCACCGGCCTGATCGGTAAGGATGCCATCGCAGCAGCGCTTCCTGCGCTACAGCATCGGCCGCGGGCGGATTGCGCACCCTACGGCCCGTGGCCGGGCGCCTCGCAGCATGCATCGAGCGTTGTCCCGACGATACACGCGGGCCCTTTTATCCGCGAAACCGGCACGCCGCGCCCTTGCAGGCGCGCCGAATCCGCGGGCAATCGCTTACACTGAAACCGCGTTGCGTCATCGCAGACCCGCTACCCTGCCGCGCGCATCCAGCGCGGCCCTTCAGAACCGACAGCAGAACGGACTGGATACTCCATCGATGAAGACTCCCGCGGATCGACTTTCCGGACTCGACCTGGCCCGCCGCACCGCCGACGCCTACGGCAACCACGCTATCGACGAATTCATCGCCGGCCGCATCACGCGCCGCGAGCTGCTACGCTATGCCGGCGTGATCGGTTTATCGCTGGCCGGCGGCGGCGTGCTGAACGCGCCGCTCGCACGCGCACAAGGCGCGCCCGCTCCGTCTAATCAGACGATCCGCGTGGCCCACCTGACACCGGCCGGTGCGGTCGATCCGCTCACCGTGACCGATGCCGCGAGTCTCGCACTGCTGAACCAGACCGGCGAATTCCTGATCGACGACGACGGCGAAAAGCTCGTGCTGAGGCCCGCGCTCGCCCTGTCGTGGAAGCCGAACGACAAAGGCGACGTGTGGACCTTCAAGCTACGGCCGAACGTCAAATTCCACGACGGCCAGGCATTCACCGCCAAAGATGTCGTCGCCACTTTCGATCGTCTCGCCGATCCGGCCAGCGGTTCGGCGGCGCTGTCGGTGCTCAAGGGCGTGTTGTCGAAAGGCGGCGCGAAAGTGGTCGACGAGCGCACGGTCGCCTTCCACCTCGATGCTCCGAACGGCAACTTTCCGTACTACGTTTCCTCCGATAATTACAACGCAGTGATCCTGCCCGCGAACTATGCGGGCGGTTATGAAAAGAGCTTCATCGGCACTGGCCCGTTCAAGTTCGAAAAGTATCAGGCGAAGGTCGGCGCATCGTTCGTGCGCAATCCGGATTACTGGGGCGACAAAGCGTTACCGCAACGCGTACAGTTCTCCTTCTATGCCGACGAACAGGCTCAATTGCTTGCACTGCAAGGTCATCAGGCCGACGTGATGGGCACCTTCACCGTGCAGGGAGGCGCCGGCATTCTGAACAATCCGGACTACAAGGCAGTCGGTGTGAAGTCGAGCGCGCATCGCCAGATTCACATGCGCAACGACAGCCCGTTGTTCAAGGACAAGCGCGTGCGCCAGGCCATGGCGTTGTCGCTCGATCGCGACGTGCTGGTGCGGGGCCTGTTCAAGGGCCGCGCGCAACTCGGTAACGACAGTCCGTTCGCACCGGTGTTTCCGTCTTCCGACGCCGGCGTCGCACAACGCAGGATCGACATCGCGAAAGCAAAGCAACTGCTCGCGCAAGCGGGTGTGCCGAACGGTTTCGACGTCACGCTGACCACCGAAAAATACATGGAGATTCCCGATCTCGCGGTGGTCGTGCAGAACGCGGCGAAGGCGATCGGCGTGCGCATCAATCTGAAAGTGGAAAGCCAGTCGCTGTACTACGGCGCGGGCACGCCGGGCAAATCGGATTGGCTCGACTCGCCGCTCGGCATCACCGATTACGGTCATCGCGGTGTGCCGAACGTGTTCCTGAACGCGCCGCTCACCAGCACCGGCACGTGGAACGCCGCGCACTTCCGGAACCCGCAGTACGATCAACTGGTCGCGCAATTCGTCGCGGCGATCGATCTGAGTTCGCAGCGGAAAATTTCCGGACAGATCCAGACCTTGTTGCTCGACGAAACGCCCGTGATCATCCCGTTCTTTTACGATCAACTGATCGCGATGCGCAAGGGCGTGAACGGCGTGCGCTTCACCGCGCTCGCGCAACTCTATTTCGATCGCGCGGTGTTGAGCGCGTAATGCTGAGCGCGCGGCACTGCTTCGACGGGAGCGCACGATGTCGACCACGGTGACCCCTTCCGCTTCCCCGGTGTCGAGCGGCAACGCCGGCCGCGTCGTGCGATTTCTGGCGACGCGGCTAGGTTTGTCGTTGATCACGCTGTGGCTGCTGTCGGTGATCGTGTTCGCGGGCGGCCAGTTGCTGCCGGGCGATATCGGCCGTGCGGTGCTCGGGCCGCTTGCCGATGCGCGCGCGGTCGCCGCGCTCAATCACCAGCTCGGCGCGGACCGTCCGCTCATGACGCAATACGTGGAGTGGATCTCGCATTTCGTGCGCGGCGACATGGGGCTCTCCTATGCGTATCGCGAGCCGGTGGGGCCGTTTGTCGCCGACGCGCTGGCGCATTCGGCCAAGCTTGGCCTGCTCGCGTTTATCGTCGTCGTGCCGCTCGGCATTGCGGGCGGTGTGTGGTCGGCCATGCATGCCGGGCGCTGGCTCGATCGCACCATCAGCATCGCCGGTTTGTCGGCCACCGTGGTGCCGGAGTTCGTCTCGTCGATCGTGCTGATTCTGGTGTTCGGCGTGTGGCTGCGCTGGCTGCCGATCGAAGCGTCGTATCCGCCGGAAGCGGGCGTGCTCGAACAACTGCGGCATCTGGTTTTGCCGGTGCTGCCGCTGGTGCTGGTGTTTTTCGGCTACATCGCGCGGATGGCGCGTGCGGGCACCGTCGAAGCACTCGATGCGGACTACACCCGCACCGCGATCCTCAAAGGCTTGCCGCGTCATATCGTGATCTGGCGGCACGTATTGCGCAATGCATTGCTGCCCACCATCACCGTTGCCGCAACGCAGCTCGGCTACATGATCGGCGGTCTCGTGGTGGTCGAAACGCTGTTCCACTATCAGGGCATCGGCTCGTTGATCTACAACGCCGCCAAGGCCAAAGACTTCCCCATGCTCGAAGCAGGCGTGCTGACGATCGGTGTGGTCTACACCGTCGCCAATCTCGTCGCCGATGCGCTGCATGTCCTGCTCAATCCGCGCTTGCGGGTGAGGAGCGCCGAATGAGCACCATCGTTCCACCGGCCGCGCCGCCCACGCCACGTCGGGCCGGCGAACCGCGCTTCGACCAGTTGCGCGTGCTGCTGCGCTCACCTACGTTTGTGGTCGGCGTGCTGATCGTCGGATGGTGGATCGTGTGCGCGATCGCCGGGCAATGGATCGTACGGATCGACCCGTATGCGTCCGATCCGCTCAACTCGCTGATGCCGCCCGACAGCACGCATTGGTTCGGCACCGATCAGCTCGGCCGCGACGTGTTCTCGCGCGTGATCGTCGGCGCGCGCGACATTCTGACCATCGCGCCTTTGGCGACCCTGCTCGGCACGCTTGCCGGCACCGCTCTCGGTTTGATCGTCGGCTACTTCGAGGGCTGGGTCGACAATGTCGTGGGCCGCGCAATCGACGCCGTGCTCGCACTGCCGCTCGTGATCGTCGCCTTGCTCGCGCTCGCCGCGGTCGGCGCGTCGAACTTCACCGTGATTCTCGTGATCGGCATCACCTTCACGCCGATCACCGCGCGCACGGTGCGCGCCGCCGTGTTCGCCGAACGGCATCTGGACTACGTCGCCGCCGCGCAACTACGCGGCGAGCGCGCGCCTTACATCATGTTCGCGGAGATTCTGCCGAACGTGTTGCCGCCGATCATCGTCGAGGCGACCGTGCGGCTCGGCTATGCGATTTTCGCGGTCGCGACGCTGTCGTTTCTGGGCTTCGGCATTCAACCGCCTTCCGCCGACTGGGGGCTTGCGCTGTCCGAGTCGTACACGCTGATGGCGGGCGGCGCGTGGTGGACCGTCGTGTTCGCGGCCGGCGCCATCGCCTCGCTGGTGGTCGGCGTGAATCTGATCGCCGATAGCGTGCAAGGAGTGCTCGACCGATGAACGGCCCGCCGCCCGCCTCGTTCCCGGCCTTCGACGTGTCGAAGAGCGATCGCACGGATGCGCTGACCGTGGTGGGCCTGACGGTCACCTACCGGATGCGCGGACGCGATCGCGAAGTGTTGCAGGACGTGTCGTTTCGCGTGCGGCGCGGCGAAGCGTATGGTCTCGTCGGCGAATCGGGTTGCGGTAAATCGACGCTCGCAATGGCGGCGCTGCGCTATCTGCCGCGCAACGGCAAGGTGAAGGCGGGCAAGATCGTCATCGCCGGTCAGGACGTGCAGAAGCTCGACGCCGACGCGCTGCGCACGATGCGCGCGAACACGATTTCGATGGTCTATCAGGACCCTGGGCGCGCATTGAATCCGTCACTGACGATTGCGCGGCAAGTCACGGAAGCCTTCGAAGCAGCCGGGGTCTCGCGTGAAGAAGCGCTGCAGCGCACGGTCGAGATTCTGCAGCGTGTGCGCATCGCCTCGCCCGAGCGCGTGATGGACAGCTACCCGCATCAGTTGTCGGGCGGCATGCAGCAGCGCGTGGTGATCGCGATGGCGCTCGCCTCGAACCCGGCCCTGCTGATTCTCGACGAACCGACCACCGGGCTCGACGCCACCGTCGAAGCGGAAGTGCTCGACCTCGTCGCGCAACTGCGCGCGGAACTCGGCACCGCCGTGCTGTTCATCAGCCACAATCTCGCGGTGATCGGGCGCATGTGCGAGCGTGTCGGCGTGCTGTATGCGGGCAAGCTGGTCGAAGAAGGCGCGACCCAGGACGTGTTCGCCCGGCCGCGTCATCCCTACACGGTTGGACTGCTGCGCTGTTTGCCAGGCGCGGGGCGCAGCAAGGACAGCGAGCGGCTCGACACCATCGCCGGCCATCTGCCCTCGCCGGGTTCGGTCACACAAGGCTGCATTTACGCGGAGCGTTGCCGCCTCGCGGACGATCGTTGCCGCCGTGAGGCGCCACCGCCGTATCGCGTGAGCGCCGCGCACGGCGATCAGATGTCGCGCTGCCACTATCACGAGCGCGCAACCGAATTGCCGCGTGCGGCCGCCGAAGGTTTGCCGCTGTATGACGGCGCGGCGCGCAACGCCGGGCGCCCTTCTCTCGTGCTACGCGCGGAAAAACTCTCGAAGACATTCCACGTGTCCGGCGCCCCGCTGCGCGCCGTCGACGATGTCTCGATCGACCTCGCCAGTGGCGAAACGCTCGGTCTTGTCGGCGAATCCGGCAGCGGCAAGACGACGCTCGCGAAACTGATGCTGGGCTTGCTCACGCCGGACCCGGGCAGCGTGCTCGAACTCGACGGCACGCCACTCGCCGCGCGCGTCACGCGACGCAACGACGAACAGGTCAAGTCCTTGCAGATCGTGTTTCAGAATCCGGACTCGGCACTCAATCGCGCGCATTCGGTGAAGCGGCTGATCGGCCGCGCGTTGTCGCGCCTCACCGCCTTGCGCGGCGCCGCGATCGACGAACGGCTCGCCAGCTTGACGGCCGCCGTGCGCTTGCCCGAGCGCTATCTCGGCTCGCGCACGCGCCAGTTGTCCGGCGGACTCAAACAGCGCGTGGCAATCGCGCGCGCGTTCGCCGGTGAGCCACGCGTGGTGGTGTGCGACGAACCCACCTCCGCGCTCGATGTCTCCGTGCAGGCCGCGATTCTCAATCTGCTCGCCGATCTGCAACGCGAGCGCGGCGTGAGTTACGTGTTCATTTCGCACGATCTGCATGTGGTGCGCTATCTGTCGGATCGCATCGCGGTGCTGTACCTCGGCCGGCTGCTGGAGATCGGACCGGCGGCCGCGGTCTTTGGTGGGCCGCATCATCCTTATACGGAAGCGCTTCTGTCTTCAGTGCCGACGCTCGACGCCCACGACAGCCGCGCCCGCATCCGCCTGTCGGGCGATCTGCCGAGCGCCGCCACGCCGCCTTCCGGATGCGTGTTCCATACGCGCTGCCCGCGCAAGCTCGGTGCGATTTGCGAGCAGCAAGATCCGCCCTTCCTCGAAGCCGGCGGCGGCGACTCTACTCAGTCGTCCGCGCATCGCATCCGCTGCCATATCCCCGTCGACGAACTGCGCGCGCTCCAGGCCGCGTCGCGCGACGGTACCGGCAAGGCCACCGGCCGTGGTTCGGAAGACACCCCGGAAGACGCCGCGCGCAACGAATAACGCGCAATAACGCGGCTTTCCAGCGGTGCGTTTCATCGCCGAAACGTTTTCATGCGTTTTTTCCTCGCCGGCATCACACACCCCTATTCGACACCTGTCACCGCAAGGCTTTGCGGGTAATGGCATGGATATCGCTAAGTAGTGTCCAGACACTCAGGACCAAAGAGATCGGGAAAACGTCTGAAGCGCCGCTTTTGGGAATCGCCATGGCAAGAAGCGATACGTGACGAAAAGCGTGCCCTGACGGTAACGGCTGAAACGCATAAAGGCGCTTGTCAGCCGCACCGGCTACGCAGCCGGGAAAGCAGTGATGGTGCTTGACTTGCATCCGCAAGCCAGAGTCCGGGGGGACGATGCGGCCCGCGTTCAGACAGGCCAGTCGTCGAGGAGTCAGCGTGGGAATTGGCGGCAGCGAGGTGTCGGCATTCCCTCGGGAGAGACGTGATGAAAACCAGAAAATTCAATCAGTACTACTGCGGGGTTCTGCGAAGTGCGGCGATCGTGGCAGGTGCAGCTTTGCTCGTCACTCAGGTCGCGTATTCGGCGTCGACGGATCCGGTCCCCAGGTGGACGGCGTCCGCCAACGCGCCACTGCCTGCCAGCGGCGTGCATAGCGCGACCCAACTCGCGCAGGACGACGGCGCGGCAGCGGGCGCAGCGGGTGCGGCAACCACCGGCACGCCACCCGACGAACCAACGGCGGCCGATGATGCGGCCGTGGTGTTCAGTCCGCGCAATTGCATAAGCACCAGTGTTGGAGGGTGCTTACGTTATGCCGGCAACGGTAGCAGCAGCGGTGCTGCGAGTGCCGGCAGCAGTGGCAGTGGCGCGAGCGGCAATAGTGCCGGTGGCGCCGGTGGCGCGGCAGGCTCGGGAGCGGCCGGCGGCGGCGGTAGAGGTAACGGCAGTGGTAGTAGCAGCGGCGGTGGCAGCAGCGGCGGCGGCAGCAGCAGCGGCGGTGGCAGCAGTGGCGGCGGAAGCAGCGGTGGTGGCAGCAGCGGCGGCGGAAGCAGCGGTGGCGGCAGCAGCGGTGGCGGCAGCAGCGGTGGCGGAAGCAGCGGTGGCGGCAGCAGCGGTGGCGGCAGCAGCGGTGGCGGCAGCAGCGGCGGTGGCAGCAGCGGCGGTGGAAGCAGTGGCGGAGGCAGCAGCGGCGGTGGCAGCAGCGGCGGAGGCAGCAGTGGCGGCGGAAGCAGCGGCGGCGGAAGCAGTGGCGGTGGAAGCAGCGGCGGCGGAAGCAGCGGCGGCGGAAGCAGCGGCGGCGGAAGCAGCGGCGGCGGAAGCAGCGGCGGTGGCAGCAGCGGTGGTGGCAGCAGTGGCGGTGGCAGCAGTGGCGGTGGCAGCAGCGGTGGTGGCAGCAGCGGCGGCGGCAGCAGCGGGAGCGGCGGCTGCGGTTGCGGTGGCGGCCACGGAGGCTTCGGTGGCGGGTTCGGCGGCGGCTTTGGCGGAGGCTTCGGCGGCGGCCACGGAGGCAAGGGTAGTGGCGGCAACGGCGGTAACGGTGGCAATGGCGGAGGAAACGGGCATTAGCAATGGCCTGATTCCCGGGTAGGGGGCCCCCGCGCCCTACCCGTCGCTAACGACGACCCTCCGTATCCCGCCCGCAGTCCCCCGGCAACGGCGGTGATGGCTCGATCCCCCGGTCGAGCGTCACCGCCCGAGGCCGGTTTGAATCGACGACGCTCGCGGGCAAGCGGGCCCCCGCACGAACCATGGCGCACCTCCGGCAAGCTGACCAGCGTGCTCCTGCAGGCGTTTAAAGCCCAGCCAATCGATCGCGTCGCGCATGACCGGAACCAAACCGAAGCGATTGCCTCATATCAGATTCAACGTTCGATATGAGGGCACCACAACATGCAACGAAACGTCCCCCACGCGATGGCGCGCACGGCCGCCGGCCTGCTGATGATCACCGCTCTCGGCCTCGCATCGCTCGCTCATGCTCAAACCCCGGCTCAAACCCCGGCGCAAACCCCTGCCCCATCGGCCGGGCCGCAACCACAAACTCTGTCGCAAGCCGCCCCGCCGGTCGACCCGAGCTTCTCCGCCTATTCACTCGCACAAACCTGCAAACGGAAAAACGACAACGCCGCGCAAGGCCAATGCGTCGGCGCGATCCGCGGCATCATCCACGGCTATCAATACGGGGTGCTGTTCCTCGGCCAGCGCGCGTCGCTGCCACCCAACGAAACGCAGCGGGTATCGCTGTGTTTGAACAATACGCCGGTGTCGTCGATCGTCGACGAATTCATCGCCGACGCCGCCCAGGTCAACGAAGATTCGCTCAGGCATACGCCCGCTGAAGTCGCTGTTCTGGGTTCCGTGCACCTGCATCACAGCTGCAATTAGTCGGCGTAGGGCCGCCGCAGCGAGCCACTGCGAGGCGCCGCGCGCGGCAACTTCCCGGCTGGCCGCGATTCGCTAAAGTCTGAAGCGGGCGACCCCGGACCGCCGCGGCGCTTACAGCATTTCGAGCGGTCGCTTGCTGCGTGGCGGTTTGAAGTACGTGTCGATGGCGGCGAGTTCGTCAGCGTGGAGTTGCAGTTGAGAAGCCCGATGGTTGTCGCGCACATGCTCGACGCGGCCTGCTTTAGGAATGGCGAACACGCCGGGTTTTTGCAATACCCACGCCAGCGCCACCTGAAATATCGAAACACCGCGCGTGTCGGCAATGTCGTCGAGCGGCGAGCGCTTCGGCAGACGCGCGTGATCGACCGGGCTGTATGACATAGCCGGCATGCTACGCGCGGCGAGCCACGGCAACAGGTCGAATTCGGCTCCGCGACGCGCGACGTTGTAGAGAATCTGATTGGTCGCGCATGCGTCGCCGCCCGGCGCGGCGACCAGTTCTTCCATGTCGTCGGTGTCGAAATTGCTGACGCCCCAGTGGCGAATCTTGCCCGCGCGGCGCAACGCTTCGAATCCTTCGACGGTTTCCGCGAGCGGCACCGAGCCGCGCCAGTGCAACAGATACAGATCGAGCCGATCCGTCTTCAAACGCTTCAGGCTCTGTTCGCCGGCCGCGATCACACCGCGCCGGCTGGCGTTATGCGGATACACCTTGCTGACGAGAAATACCTGGTCGCGCAGCCCCGCCAGCGCCTCACTCAGGAGCGATTCGGTCGCGCCGTCGCCATACATCTCCGCCGTATCGATCAGCGTCATGCCCAATTCGATGCCGCAGCGCAGCGCGGCGATTTCCGAAGCGCGGCGTGCCGGCTGTTCGCCCATCTCCCAGGTGCCCTGCCCCAGTTTCGGAATACGCTCGCCGTCGGGCAGGCTTACGCTTGCGATATCGGTCGTCATGCTTTCTCCTCGATGTGGCTAAAGTGGCAGAAAATGGTCAGGCGGACGGAAGCCAACGCGCGGCAGCCGCCGCGGCGGCGCAGGCGGACGGTACGGACATCATAGGGACGAGTTTAGCGCTTGCCCGGGCATCGGATCGGGCCTCCGGCAAAAGCCCGCTATAACGGAGCGCGCCGATATCATAGAATTGCCGCTTGCCCTTCTTGCGTGAGCCCCATGACCTCTGCCTCGGAAGACCGCTGGCGCGATCTGCGCCCGGACCCGGAAAACGACACGCCGCTGTATCTGCAACTCGCGCGCAAGCTCGGCACTGCGATTCACGAAAACCGTTGGAACGCGGGCGAGGCGCTGCCCTCCGAGCGCGTGCTGTCCGAAGCGCTCGGCGTGTCGCGGATCACGTCGCGCAAAGCCATTGCCCTGCTGGTCGAACAGGGATTGATCCGGCGCACCCAGGGTGCCGGCAGCTTCATCACGCCACGCTACGAAGATCCGCTGTCGCGTCTGTCGAGCTTCAGCGAAATGCTGCGGCGGCGCGGTTTTACACCGAGTTCGAAATGGCTGTCGCGGGAAATTTCGCCGGCCAATCGCGATGAAGTGATTCAACTGGGCTTGTCCCCGGCAGCAGCCGTGACGCGCCTGCGCCGCTTGCGCCTCGCCGACGGCATCGTAATGGCCGTGGAAAACTCCACGTTCCCGGCTGCGGTGATTCCCGATCCTCAGGCAATTGGCGAGTCGTTGTACTCGTACCTGGAAAGTCGCGGACTGACGATCGTGCGCGCGCTGCAGCATTTTCGCGCGGTGAACGCGAATGAAGAGATCGCGCAGCAAATGAGCATTGCGAATAACGAAGCGCTGTTGCTGATTACTCGCGTCGGGTACACGGCGGATCAGCGCGCGATCGAGCTGACCGATACCTACTGCCGCAACGATTACTATGATTTCGTGGCGGAGTTGAGGAAGTAGTTTTCCGCCCACGCGGAGATTCTTCACGGCACCTGCGGGCAGGCGCCGTGCGGGTAAAAACCGACGCCGGGCCGCCCAGCCGTCTTCACGCCCACTTCGGCTCGTGCGCCCCGATCCGGGACGGCGGCAACGCGAAACCGGCAGGCGTCTCATCCAGCCGCTCGGCCGGCAGCACGCCGAGAACACGCCCAAACTCGGACTCAACGGTCGTCAGGCAATCCCGCACGTCGTCGATCGCAACATCGGGCGCTTTCCAGCCGTCCGGCAACAATCCAAACGACTGCAGCCACCGTCCGGTCTGCGCGAGCGACACCCGCACGTGCCAGCTCCCGCCTTCGGTGGCGCGCCGCGCCAATGCGGCCATCGCGCCGAAAGCGGCCAGATAGCCCGTCGCGTGATCCAGCGCCTGACAGGGCAAATGCTTCGGCTCGGTCCATCCCGCCGCGTCGCGCTCAGTCACGGCAATTCCACTCGCTGACTGCACGAGGCTATCGAAGCCACGCCGCCCGGCCCACGGTCCCGTGTGCCCATAAGCGCAAACCGAAACATAGACGATCCCCGGCCGCACCCGCGCCAGTTCCTCGGGACCAAACCCGTGCGCCGTGAGAGCGCCTGGCCGATACGCCTGCAAAAACACGTCGGCGCCGCCAGCGAGGCCACGCAAGGTTTCCCGCCCTGCGTCATCGCGCAGATCGACGACGGCCGAACGCTTGCCGCGTCCGTTGTCGATCACCAGCGGCGCAATGTTCGGCAAATGCGGACCGTTGATCATCAACACCTCCGCGCCATGTTGCGCGAGCGCGCGTCCCGCCACCGGCCCGGCAATGATGCGCGACAGGTCCAGCACCCGCACGTCCGCCAGCGGCCGCTGCGCCCCGTCCCGGCGCGGCGGTTCGGCGGGTGCGTCGCCAATGCGCTCGATCTCGAACAGCGGCAGCCTCGCAATCGCTTTTGCCTGATCGAGCGCGGCCCATTCGTCGGGTGAGCGAATCAAGGCGGCGCACAAGCCGGCGTCGGCGAGCGTCTGGTCGAGCGTCGCGCCATCCCAGCCGCGAATGGCCTCGGCCACTGCCGCGCGATCGTTCGCGCAACCGAGCACCTGCAATACCCCGGCAAGATGATGCGGAAAGTTGGTGTGCAGTTGAATCCAGCGGTCGTCACGCGTCGCATAGAAGCCCATCACCGGATCGCGCAAAGCAGGCGGCGGCCCGTCGTCGATGCGCAGATAGCGCTCGCTGCGAAACGAGGCCAGCGCGCGCCGCATCTCAACCGCAACGTGTTGCCGATGCCCCGTGCGCAAGCGCCAGTATTCAGCCGCGGCAAGACTCGCGGCGGCGATGGTCGCCGAGGCCAGCGTGCCGACCCGATAGACCGACGGCAGCTCCGGATCGGTACCGGCAAGCGACACGGATTTCAATGCAGTCGGGTCGCATCCCGCCGTCGTCCAGATATGTTTGAGCGCAAGGTCAGGCGTCATGGCGTTCATCTCATTCAGGTTGGAACAGAAAGAAAGTGAACCGAGTCTAGAATTCCGCCTTGCCGCAATCAATCTTGATTATGATAATCAATATATATTGATTTCTTCGGTTTCCACGCGTTTCCATGCCACTCGCCCCTACTCTGACCGCTGCCGAAGCCGCCGCCGAACTCGGCATCAGCCTGCCTACCCTGTACGCGTATGTCAGCCGCGGCATGCTAAGTTCGTCGCCCGATGCGCAAGGCAAGCGCCGGCTCTACGATGCCGGCGAAGTGCGGCGGCTCGCGCGGCGCAAGGAAGACGGCAAGCGTGCCGGCAAGGTCGCGCAAAAGGTGCTGGACTGGGGCGTGCCGGTGCTCGAATCGTCTATCACGCTGGTGGCCGAGGGGCGCCTGCTCTATCGCGGACATGACGCGATGGAATTGGCACGCACGACGTCACTGGAAGAGGTCGCGGCGCTGTTGTGGGAATGCAGTGCGAGGCGTATCGCCGAGGCGCCGGCCGTGCCGTTCGCCACCGCTCAGTGGGCGGCGTGGCTCAAGCTCTGGAGCGACAGCACGCCGCTCGACCGCGCGCTCGTGCTGCTGCCGGCCGCCGCAGCGCAAATGCCGCGGGTATGGGCGCTCGGCCGCGATGCGCAACTCGATACCGCGTGCTCGGTCATGCGTTTGCTGGCGGCGGCAATGGTCTCGGCGACGCCGTCGAACGAACCGCTGCACCGGCAATTGGCTTCGGCGTGGAACGTGCGCAACCGTCAGCAGGCCGGGCTGCTGCGCGCGGCGCTGGTGGCATGCGCCGATCATGAACTGAACGCGTCGACCTTCACGGTTCGCTGCATCACGTCGACGGGAACGCACCTGTTCGGCGCGGTGGCCGGCGGTCTGGCCGCGTTGGCCGGGCCGCGGCATGGTGGCGAGACAGTGAGGATTGCCGCGCTTTTCGACGAAGCGTCGCGCGCGCCGGATCTGCATCGCTATCTGGCGAACCGGCTTGCGCACCACGAACAGAGCATGCATCGGCCCGTGCTGTCGGGCTTCGGTCATCTGCTGTATCCGCAAGGCGATCCGCGCGCACGTCTGCTGCTCGGGATGCTTGCCGACTGCGCACCGGCCCGCTCGCCATTAGCCGAAGTAGAAAAGCTCGCGCGCGCGGTGCGCGACACGACCGGCGTAGAGCCGAACGTCGACTTTGCCCTGGCCGCGATCGAACGGGTACTTGGTCTGCCAGCCGGCGCCGCATTCACGCTGTTTGCGCTCGGCCGGGTGGTCGGCTGGATTGCCCATGCAATCGAACAGACGCGCGACGGCCGGTTGATCCGGCCACGCGCGCGCTATATCGGGGAGGTTGATGCAACCGCCTGAGCCGCGGCCTTGAGCGGACGCAACACGTAATCCGTGCTTGCCTCAGCCGCAGCAGTGCAGGCAGCCATGGCCCCGCGTTACGCCACACCCAGCCAACGCGGCAGCCAGTTCAAGCCCGGCAACCCGCGCAGCGACCGCATGGCGAGGTGTTCCGACCCGCTGGCCAACGCGAAGCGCGCACCGGCCCGCCCGGCGCTGACCCACGCCACCGCGCCGCGCGGCAACTCGATCGATTGCCCCGTTGCCAGCCAGTGATCGTGATGTTCACCTTCGACGGTCAGCCAGATCTCGCCCGAGATCGCCTTGAAGGTCGACGGACGCGCGACACGCCAGGCCGCCGCGGGCTCGTCATGTTCCATTTCGAAAATACGGACTTCACGCATCGCTTTTCTCCTTCGAAGAACTTTCCTGTTGTATGGATTATTGACGTGCGATCATCAGATACCCATGCACAGTTCCGAACACTTTCATCGGAACTGTTCAGTCGAAAAAACGGACAGTTGGGGTAAACACGCTTCAGAAGAGCGCGCGGCGGCCGCGCTATCCGTTGAAGGAAAGAACCATGAAACTCGAAATCCAACTCGATCGGGACAGCGGCGTGCCGCTCACCGAACAGATCGTCGCTGGCGTCACCGCCTGGATCCGGTCGCGCACGGTTCACCCGGGCGCCAAGCTGCCGTCGATCCGCCAGTTTGCCGCCGACTACGCCGTTAGCCGTTTCCCCGTGATCGAGGCTTACGACCGGCTGGTGTCGCTTGGCTACGTCGACTCGCGCCACGGCTCGGGCTTCTATGTCTCCGAGCGCCAGCCGGCCAGCACGCAGTGCCAGGGCACCTCGGACCCGCGCCGCGCCGAGGACGAATCGGGGCACCTTCTGCAGCAGTTCAATCATCCGGGTGAAACGCTCAAGCTCTGCAGCGGCTTCATCCCCGACGCGTGGCGCGACATGGATAGCCTCGCGCAGGCGATCCGCCACGTATCGCGCACCGACGCCGCAAGCATGGTCGACTACGCGACCCCGCTCGGCAATCTGACCTTGCGTGAACATCTGCAAAGCCGCATCGGCCAGTTGGGAATTCAGGCAGACGCCTCGCAGATTCTGATCACGAACGGCGCGAGCCAGGCGCTCGATCTGCTGATGCGCTACATGCTCAAAGCCGGTGACACGGTATTGGTCGAAGACCCTGGTTACTACAATCTTTACGGTCTGCTGAAGCTGCACGGCGTGAAGCTGATCGGCATTCCACGCACCCACAACGGCCCCGATCTCGACGTATTGCAGGCACAGTTGCAATTGCACCGGCCGAAGCTGATGTTCATCAACACGGTGTTCCACAATCCGACCGGCACCACGGTCGCGCCGCCGGTCGCGTTCCGGCTGCTGCAACTGGCGCGCGAACACGGCTTCAAGATCATCGAAGACGACATTTACGCCGACTTCCAGAGCGACGTCACCGACCGCCTCGCGACCCTCGACCAGCTCGAGCACGTGATCTACGTGGGCGGCCTGTCGAAGACGCTGTCGTCTTCGTTGCGCATCGGCTGTGTGGTGGCAAGCCACGCGATCATCAAGGATCTGGTCGACATCAAGATGCTGACGAGCATCGGCGGGTCGCGTTTTGCCGAGGCGGTGGCGGTGTCGCTGCTGGAGCGCGGCGCGTACCGCAAGTATCTGGAGCGTCTGCGCCGCCGTATGCGCGACGCGCTCGGATCGACCATCCAGACGCTCGAAGATGCCGGCTGGGAGTTGTTCGAAAAGCCCGTCGGCGGCAAATTCGTCTGGGCACGCGTACCGCACGTCGACAACTCCGAAAGGTTCGTGGCATGTGCCGCGCCGCTCGGCGTGACCGTGATTCCCGGCAGCTATTTCCGGCCGAATACCGCAGTCAGCCCGTGGATCAGAATTCACGCGGCGTTCGGCAACGAGCCGCGCGCGCAGGCATTTTTCCATGCTGCCGTGGCGTTGCCGGCTGTGGCACGAGCGGCTTGAGCCGTCCTCGCGGCTGGTGCTTATTCGCTGCGCCGGGTCCCGCTTTTCCCTAGAATAGCGAGTCCCCAGTCCGTCCCTGCGCGCCCTGCCGCCCTCCATGTCCACGCCGCCGACCCTGCCCGCCTCCTCTTCCGCCCCGGCCACGCCGGCACCTTCGGCCCGCTCGCTCACGGTGATGCTGTGGCTGGTCGCCACCGGCTTCTTCATGCAGACGCTCGATTCGACCATCGTCAATACCGCGCTCCCCGCGATGGCGACGAGCCTGGGCGAGTTGCCGTTGCGCATGCAATCGGTGGTGATCGCGTATTCGTTGACCATGGCGGTGATGATCCCGGTGTCCGGCTGGCTCGCCGACAAACTCGGCACGCGGCGCGTGTTTTTCAGCGCGATCCTCGTGTTCGCGGTCGGCTCGCTGCTGTGCGCGAACGCGCATACCCTGAATCAACTGGTGATCTACCGCATCGTGCAAGGCGTGGGTGGGGCGATGCTGCTGCCGGTTGGCCGGCTCGCGGTGCTGCGCACCTTCCCCGCGGAGCGCTACTTGCCGGCTTTGTCGTTCGTGGCGATCCCGGGGCTGATCGGGCCGCTGATCGGGCCGACGCTCGGCGGCTGGCTCGTGAAGATCGCTTCGTGGCACTGGATTTTTCTGATCAACGTGCCGGTGGGGATCGTGGGTTGCATCGCCACCTTCATCTTCATGCCGGATAGCCGCAACGAGCACACCGGCAAGTTCGATCTGAAAGGCTATCTGCTGCTGATCTTCGGCATGGTGGCGATTTCGTTCGCGCTCGACGGCCGCACCGAGTTTGGTATTCAGCACGCAACCGTGCTGGTGCTGCTGATCCTGAGCCTCGCCTGCTTCGTCGCCTATGGTTTGCACGCGGTGCGCGAACCTGAACCGATTTTCTCGCTCGACCTGTTCAAGATCCACACCTTCAGCGTCGGGCTGCTCGGCAATCTGTTCGCGCGGATCGGCAGCGGCGCGATGCCGTATCTGATCCCGCTGCTATTGCAGGTGAGTCTCGGCTATAGCGCCTTCGAGGCCGGCATGATGATGCTGCCGGTAGCGGCCGCGGGCATGGCGGCCAAGCGCCTCGTCACGACACTGATCGTCAGATACAGCTACCGGCGCGTGCTGATCGTCAACACAGTGCTGGTGGGCCTGACCATGGCGAGCTTCGCGCTGACCAGCGCCGGCCAGCCGCTGTGGCTGCGGCTCGTGCAACTGGCGTTCTTCGGCGGCGTCAATTCGATGCAGTTCACCGCCATGAACACGCTAACGCTCAAGGACCTCGGCACCGGCGGCGCGAGCAGCGGCAACAGCCTGTTCTCGCTGGTGCAAATGCTGTCGATGAGTCTCGGCGTGACAGTCGCCGGCGCCTTGCTCGCGACCTTCACCGGCCTCCTGCCGCGTATGACGGCCGCCAACTCGCTGCCCGCGTTCCATGCGACGTTCCTGTGTGTCGGCATCATCACCGCGGGCTCGTCGTGGATCTTCGCGCAACTGTCGCCGGATATCCGCACGCCCGCGAAAAAGACCGACCCCTCAGAGCGGACCTGAGTTTTGCTGCGGGCGGCGGTGTTGCTGTGGTGGGCTTACTGCCGTTGACTTGCTGCCTTTGACTTACCGCCGTTGACCGTTACCCGCCACCGACCCGCAACGGGGCGCGTATCGCACCACCGATGTGCGAAGCGTCGCTTTCACGGCCGCGCTGGCGCACAATCGGCGTACCGGCCGTGGTAACCGGGCGCGCGCAGCATGTTTCCGCGTGCGCATAGTTCTTGCTCGCCTATCCTGTAAACTCACCATTTGCGCGTGCGGACTCGTGCCGAGCATGCAGGCGCGCCGCCACTTCCAGACACGACTGACATGATGAGCATGATCGAACTCGATCCTCCCGGTTTCCAGCCACCGCGCCCGATGGCCGGCGACGAAGGCTCCCGGCGCACCGTTCTGTACGGCGGCTACACCGTATTCAGCGTGTTCCAGCCGGTTTTCTCGGTGTCGCACCGGCGCGCGATCGGTTATCACGCTTCATTGCGCGCGCACGACGAACATGCGCTGCAAGTGCCTTCGCACGAGGTTTTCACGCAGGCGGCACGGCGCGGCGACCTGCTGGAACTGGGACGGCTCGCCGAATCGCTGCATCTGGGCAATTTCAACGCATTCGACAGTCACGACGAATGGCTTTTCCTCAGCCTGCACCCGGCGGCGTTGATGGACACCAGTTACGGCGACGCGCTGCTCGCCGGCCTCAAGGCGCTGGGCTTGCCGCCGCAACGGGTGGTGCTGGAAGTGTCCGAGCAGGCAGGTGGCGAAACCACGCGCTTCGCCGAGATCATCGACGCGTTGCGCAAATCCGGTTTCCTGATCGCGCTGGACGGCTTTGGCGCGAAGCACTCGAACATCGATCGCGTGTGGAATCTGCGTCCGGACATCGTCACGCTCGACCGCTGCATCCTCGCGCAGGCAAGCGAGCACTCGCATATCGAACGCGTGCTGCCGGGCCTCGTCTCGCTGCTGCACGAATCCGGTCAACTCGTACTGATGGGCGGCCTGAGCACCGAGCGCGATGCGCTGATTGCGCTCGAATGCAACGTCGATTTCGTACAGGGCGCGTTCTTCGCGGGCCCGAGCGTCGAGCCGGTGAAACCGCAAGCGGCGGCCGGTCTGATGGACTCGCTCTCCGCAGCGCTGCGCGAGCGGGTTGCCGCGCGCGAACGCGCACAGTCCACGCGGCTCGCGCCTTACGTCAAGGCACTGGAAACGGCGGCCGCCCAACTCGTGGCCGGCGAATCGGTTACCGAGGCGAGCGCGCCGTTGCTCGCGCTCGGTGAAACGGCACGCTGCTTCGTGCTCGACGGCTCCGGGCGGCAAATCGGCGACAACGTACTGCCGCCGGGCCGTACTTCGCAACGCGCGAAGCGCTTCCGGCCCTTGCTGCATTCGGAAGGCGCGAGCTGGGAACGCCGGCCGTATTTCATTCAGGCCATGCGCGTGCCCGATCAGGTGCACCTCACGCCGCCTTACCTGTCGATCAACGAAGCGCACCTGTGCGTGACGGCTTCGATCGCCGCGCATACGCCGCACGGCACCCAGGTCCTATGCGTCGATATCAACTGGGAAGTCGCTGCGCATCGTAATTGACACAATAGCGTGGTGCTGGATTCGCGCGAGCAGCTTCACGATCGCGGCGCGCCCCAGCACGCGATTGACCGCGTGCAACCGCGCCGCGCGGGTGACCGCGCGCAACGCGACGATTTTGACCGAGCCGTCCGCAAGAATCCGCGTGGACACGTCGATGACACCGACGACCTCGCCTGCGAAGAGCAGCGCAATACCCATTGCGCCTTCCACTGACACCGTCTCCGCATGGCTCGCCTGCTGCGCGAGCGCTATCACCATATCCCCCCAGGCCACAGGGGCCCGTTCCTGCGTGCACACCGGCGCGTCGCTGACGACTTCCGGCGCGTCGCTAAAGAGTTGCAGCAAACCCACCCGATCCTGTGCCTCCAGCGCGGCGCGCAAGCGCTCGACGACCCGCGCGTGCGCGGCGGGATCGGGCCGTCCAAGCGGCTCGCCGTCACGCTGCAAACGCGCTTTGGCCCGGTGGACCATCTGACGGCAACCGGCCGGCGTGCGCTCGAGGATTTTCGCAATCTCCGCGTAGTCGCAATCGAAAGCCTCGTGCAGCACGAATGCTGCCCGCTCGTCGGGCTTCAAACGCTCGAGCAGCAGCATCACACCGTACGACATCTGCGCCGCGCGCAAGACCAGGTCCTCCGCCGATGGCGCCACCTCGTCAAGCCAGGGCTCCGGCAACCAGCCCGCGGGCCGCGACGCGCGTTCGCGCTGAACGTGGCGCAACCGGTCGATGGCCGCGCGCGTGGTGATCGTGGTGAGCCAGGCGGCCGGTGCCCGCACCTCGCTCGTATCGGCGAGATGCCATTTGAGCCAGACGTCCTGCACCACGTCTTCCGCGTCGGCGCGGCTACCGAGCATCCGGTACGCCAGCGCGACCAGGCGGGCGCGCGCCGCCTCGAAACGGGATGCCTTGTCGATTGCCTGTTCCGTCATGCGTACACCTCCAGATCTGCATCCTTTCCAGCTTGACGCCCGAGCCCTCGCCGATGTGACAGGCCGGCGAAAAAATATTCCCGTCACACGGCCGCCCTCCCCCTCGTCATACGGACAACAACCCGCGCAAACGGCGCGTGGCGGTTCGAATCGGTCAACGCACCGTGCCGCTTGCTGCTGCCGGCAACCTACTTACCGTCCCAAACGAGGTAAACATGCATTCCAGCTATCCCGCCATCACCGGCCTCGGCCTCGTGCCCACCGTGATCGAACAGTCCGGCCGCGGCGAGCGCGCCTATGACATTTATTCGCGTCTGCTACGCGAACGGATCGTCTTTCTGGTCGGCCCGGTGAATGAACAGTCGGCGAGTCTGATCGTCGCCCAATTGCTGTTCCTGGAATCCGAGAATCCCGACAAGGATATTTCCTTTTACATCAACTCGCCGGGCGGCTCAGTGTACGACGGCCTCGCCATCTACGACACGATGCAATTCATCAAGCCCGAAGTGTCGACCTTGTGCACCGGCTTTGCCGCCAGCATGGGAACGTTTTTGCTGACCGCCGGACAACGCGGCAAACGCTTCGCGCTGCCGAACGCGCGCATCATGATTCACCAGCCGTCCGGCGGCAGCCAGGGCACCGCCGCGGACGTCGAAATCCAGGCGAGAGAGGTGCTCTACCAACGCCAACGCCTCAACGCGATGATGGCCGAGTGCACTGGGCGCAGCATCGAAGACATCGTCCGCGACACCGACCGCGACAACTTCATGTCGGCCCACGACGCCAAAGCGTATGGCCTCGTCGACGAGGTGCTGGAAACACGCGCGCAACACAAAAGCTGATCGCCGGCGCCGGAATCGCTATCATGGTCGCGATTCGTCGAATTCGACGATCGCTTCAATGGAGATATTCATGGCGTCATCCAACGAAACCGTCAGCATGGCGCTATTTTGCGACTTCGAAAACGTGGCGCTCGGTGTGCGCGACGCGAAGTACGACAAGTTCGACATCAAGCTGGTGCTCGAACGTCTGTTGCTCAAGGGCAGCATTGTCGTGAAGAAAGCGTATTGCGACTGGGACCGCTACAAGAGCTTCAAAGGCGCTATGCACGAGGCCAATTTCGAGTTGATCGAGATTCCGCACGTGCGCCAGTCAGGCAAGAATTCAGCCGACATCCGGCTCGTAGTCGACGCGCTCGACCTCTGCTATACGAAATCGCATGTCAACACGTTCGTGATCATCAGCGGCGACTCGGACTTCTCGCCGCTGGTGTCGAAGCTGCGCGAGAACAACAAGCAGGTGATCGGCGTCGGCGTGCAGCAATCCACCTCCGATCTGCTGATCGCCAACTGCGACGAGTTCTTCTTTTACGACGACCTCGTGCGCGAAAGTCAGCGCACGGTCGCCAAACGGGAATCGTCGCGCCCACAGCAGGCCGCGCAGCAGACTGCCAAACGCGCGCCCGACGAAGAAAAGTCGCGCAACAAGGAAGACCTCGAAAAGCGCCGCACCAAGGCGGTCGAGATCGCGGTGCAAACGTTCGACGCGCTCGCGTCCGAACGTGGCGACAGCGGCAAGATCTGGGCCTCGGTGCTGAAGAACGCGATCAAGCGCCGCAAGCCGGATTTCAACGAGACGTACTACGGGTTCCGCGCGTTCGGCAATCTGCTGGAAGAGGCACAGGCGCGCGGACTGCTCGAGTTCGGCCGCGATGAGAAGTCGGGTGCGTACGTTTACCGGGGCACGGCTGCGAACGTGGTCGTTGAGAACGTGACCGAGCCGCCCGGAGCGGGTGAATCGGGTGAATCGGTGGAACAGGTCGTTGAGGCCCAATTCGCCGACACCGTAGTGGGCGAATCGGGCAACAAACACGAGTCGCGCCGCAGAACCCGTGGCAATCGCAAGGCGGGTCGTGGCCAGCAGGAAACGGCGCACGAAGAACGCGCGACGTTCGAGCGCGGCAGCCGCGCGCGAGGTCCCGCGGAAGAACAGGCAATGCACGCGCCTGCGCCGTTGGCCGACGATGCCGTTTTCGAGCGGCCAGAAGCCGCCTGGGCAGAACCGGAGGCCTTCGCAGCGGAACCCGTCGCGCCGGCCGTGGAAGAAGCGCAGGAAGCGAACGGCGCTCAACCGAAGCGCCGCAAGGAACGCGCACCGCGCAAGACGGCCGCGAAGAAAACGAAGAAGGCAAGCCCGCGAACGATCGACGAAGTGCCGGAAATCGCCGCGCCTGCCGAAGCACCGGCCGCGTCTGTCGCCGAAGAAAAACCGCCTGCCGCTGCCAAAAAGGCAGCGCGCAAAGCGGCTCCGCGCAGTCGCCGGCCACGCAAGACAGCGGCAACGAGCGACGCGGAATAAGCCCCTCGCATTGCGTGACATGGACTGGCACTCACGCAATGCGAGCGCCGCAACGCCGCCTACAGCAAACCGAACACCGCCACTCCGTTGGTCGCGCCGACATACACTTTGCCGCGCGCGATCATCGGCGTGATGAACTTGTTGCCCGCTCCCCATTGGTCGCGCGTGCCAGCCTGATTGCTGTTGTACAACTCGTTCGCGAGATTGCTTGCGTTGTACGCGTGCAAGGCGCCCGTCGTGCCGTTTTCCGCCGCCCAGACGATGCCGTTGCTGGTGCCGTTGGCCGACACGGCCGGTGTCGCGCCAGGATAGGCAAAGGTCGTAGCGCTCTTCGATGCGGCGGTGGTGGCGAGATACGCACCCGATACCGGCAACGCTTTCAGGTTGTCGTTCCAGCCGCCGTAGTACACCACGCCGGCGTAATAAGCCGGCGATCCCCAGATGCCGCCGGCAAGCGTGCCGGTCAACACCTGCCAGATGTTGTTCGCGGTCGGACTGAACTTGCCCATCGAGTCGCGATCGACGACATAGATCAGATTGTCCTTGCCCGCCGCCACCGCCAGATGCTTGACGACGCCGCTCGCGGTCGTCTGATCCGGTAACAGCATCACACCGCCCGAACCGAAATCGTTGTCGGCGTTTGCCTCGGCCACGACGTTATCCATCGCGAAGTAATCGGTGACCTGCAGATTGCCCGTCGATAGCTTCATCAGCGAGTTGCCGAAGTCACCGTCGACCGGAAAGCCCTGCGCGTTGAGCGTGGTGCCGAACGTGCCGTTGCCGTCCACGACGTAAACCGAGGTGCCGTCCGACGCCATCCCCGACCCGGCCATCCAGATCGATCCCTGACTGCCGTTCGGCGTGATATTGAGGACGCTGGTCTGCCGCAGCGTGTCGGCGCTGTACGCCATTAGCCAGCCGGTATACGCACCCGCCATGCAATGCGAGGTCCAGCCCATATAGAGGTTGCCGCCAACCAGCGTGAGCGCCGCGCGCTCGGTATGCTGTGCCGGATTGAAAGTAATCACGCCGTTGACGCTGCCCGCGCCGTTGCCAGGGTAGGTCGCCGCGATCTCGGTCGGACCGCCCAGCATGTCGGCACCGGTCGTCAGGTCGAGTGCATGCAGGCGGTGATGGTATGCACCGCTGCTGTCTTTGGTCATCGCCACGGCATAAAGGACGCCGTTCGGGCCGCGATTGCGGTCGATCACCGGTGTCGATGTAATGCCGATTTCCGGTGTGAAGTCCGGACAACTAAAGTCATCGCTGGGTGTTTCGCCGTTGCCGATCAGCGAAACTTTCCACAATTGCGCGAAGGTCGTAGCGTCATAGGCGTACACGCTGTCGTGTTCGGTCGCCACGTAGACCACGTCGTGGGGGGTGCCGCCGATCGACAGACTGGTGACGAAGAGCGGCTGCGCGTCAACCTTGCCGTCCGCGGGAAGAAACGCGACTTTGCCGAAGCTCGCCGAATTGACGTTCGCGAGCGTGAGGGTCGTCTCGGCAAGCATCTGGCCAGTGCGAGCGAGATCGTTGTGATGCATCAGCACGTCGGTCGCGTAGGCCGTCGTGCCTGAGGCCATGCCGCCTGAACCGGTTGAGCCCGATGAGCCGGTCCCACTCGTGCTGCCGCCTGTTGTCGAGCCGCCGCCATTGGTGCCGCTGCCGGCGCCCGAACCCGAGAGCGTGCCCGACCCGCTTCCTGAGCCACCACCGCATGAAAGAAAGAAAACGACAACGAATGCAATCGCCAGCCACTCACACACCCGGGACACTACATTCGGACTGAACGTGCCGGTTCGCGGTCGCTGCATGGTCGCCTCGCTTGCACGATGCCCGGCCGACTCCCAATGTTCAGGCTACGTCGCGCGGCGAAGTCAGAAACGGCGTCTGTCGGCAGGGGCGGAGTGGCATTCGCGGGCTGCGCGGCACCGCCGGATAGCGGCGACCCAGCCCTCGATCCAAACCTACGCCGTTTGCCAGGCGCTGAGCCGCCATGGTGTCGTGTCTTTCCGCCAGACATGACAAAAGCTTTACAGCAACAAGCTTGCCTGGTACCCGGCGCAAACACTTCGCCCCCGGTTAAGCGAGGCAGCCGACCTCAGTAGTAAGGATAAGGCGCGTATATCACCGGGGGCGGCGCGACATATCTCGGCGGCGGCGCGTAGTAGTACGGCTGCGGCGCGTAATAGGCCGGCTGCGGCGGCTGCGAGATCGTGTTGCCTTTCGAGGTCATGCACTGCGCGTAGGAGGCGTCGTAGCGGGCCTGCAAACCCGCGGCGGAATACTGGGCGCTATTTGCGCCGTTCGCGCCGCCGAGCAACAGCCCGCTGCCCGCGCCGATCGCCGCGCCCGCGCCGGCATTGCCCGCCGCCGCGCCGATCAGTGCGCCGACCGCCGCGCCGCCGAGCGTGCCGATCGCCGCGCTGTTCACGCTGTTGGTGGTTGCCGCCTGCGACGCGGTGCCGTTCGGATCCGTCGAGCGACTCGCGTAGTCGCGGCATGCATAGTCGTCCTGCTGGAACTGGCCGAGCGGCTCGCCGCTGCGCGGCAGGGCAACCACGCTCGGACCGCTCGGCGGCATCACCGCGCAACCACCGAGCGCAAGCGCGACGGCCGCGGCAGGTATGGCGATGCTTATCGACTTGGTACTGGAGATCATGTTGGTACGCTTCAAGGACGTTGGAATTTAAACGTTAGGCCAATCGCTACCGTCCTTGGTTACCAGATCGTTACAGAAAGTTTTTCGCTTACATTCGGACTTTGACCTGGACGTCGCCCCGGACGTCGACCCGAACTTCGGCCCGCGGCATGGCCTGCGCACTATGCCACCGTGCGGGAATGACGGCTCGCTCGCCGCTCCGGCGACGTCATATGAGGTAATGCTTGTAAGCGCGACGGCAACCTGATTTCACACCATCCGGCCTAAACTGGCTGACACCAGCGTGGCACCTGCGTCGCGCGATCGGACCGTCGAAGCATGCCGCCGCGAATCGCACGGCAACCCCGCCAAACATGCGCTCACCCATGGCTCGTGCCGCGTCAATCCATGCATTAGAGAAAGAGGATCACTCGATGAACCGGCTTGTTTTCGTAGTGGCGGCGGCTTGCGCCGGTTGCATATCGCCCGCCTTCGCGCAGTCGGACGCGCCGCTGACGAGCAGTGTGCTCGTCGCGCCGACCACGACATTTCCCAGTGCCTCGATCGCGCAGAATTTTCAGTACATGAATCACCCGCCGCCACCGCCCGCGCCGGCAAGCACGGTTGCATCCACCGGCGGCGGCCGCGGTCACCGGCATCGGCAGATGTCGACGGATTCCGATTCGACCGGGGCCGCTTCCACGCAACCTTGATGGATGTCCGCACGCTCTGAATCCGAGTTGGACACGGATCCGCCGGGCTCACCGCAGTTACCAACTGTGACAAAGCTTGCACTCGGCGCCAGCCCGGCAGACTCCGATCTGACAGTTGTTTCCCGCCCCAATGCCGGGTAACCGCCGGAAAAACATCCGTAACCCATCAATCGAAGCCCCTCCTAGCATCGTCACACCCCCGCCTGTTGTCGCGCTGACGATCGCTGATGAACCCTTCGCGTCCCTTTATCGACCGCCCCGTCGCCAACAGCGTGGCGAGTCCGTTGGAACGGCAGTTGGGGACGATTGCCGACGTGACCGACATGACCTCGCAAAGCTCCGTCGGCGGAGACCGTTTGCGCCTGGGATTGGGCGCGGCGGGCGGACGTTCGCGCATCAGTGCGCAGCGGTAGCGCGCTCGCCTCTAACGGACGCTCTCCCGTGAACCTGCTCGCACCACGCCAGCCAGGCGCCGCGATAAACGGCCTCGACGTGGTGCGCAAAACGCGCGCCATCCATCAACGGCGAAGCAGCGAGCCGCGCCCGCAGGTGTTCCCGCATCTCGCGCAGCCGCGGCAGATCGCGCACCAACTGAACCGCGGTCTCGACAAACCGTGCGTCGCTATCCGCCGCGAGTTCGCGCAGACCCAGATTCTCCAGCTGGCTCAACCCCGCGCGACCCACCGACGTGCCGCCGACCCGAGTAACGACAGGAACGCCCATCCAGTACGAGTCAAGGCTCGTCGTATGGCCGTTGTACGGAAACGTGTCGAGCCCGACATCGATCTGGTGATACGTGCGCAGATAGTCCGCGCGTGGCCGGAACGGCGTAAAAGAAACCCGCTCCGCGCTTATCCCATGGCGTCCGAGCCGCTCGAGCAGACTCGCACGGGCCGCGCCATCCGGGGCCATCAGCAGGAGCCGGGCCTCCGTCACCTCGCGCATCACGCCGCCCCACAGTCTGAACGTCGCGTCGCTCAGCTTGCACGGGTTATTCAGGCAGCCGAAGGTCGGATAGCCGTTCAATGACGCGGGTAACGCGTTGACCTGCGGCGTATCGGTCAACGGGTCATAGCACCAGAACGAATCCGGCAGACGGATCGACTGTTCGCTGTACTGTGCATCCGTGCCGGCCGGGTCGAGCCATGAGTCGGTCAGCCGATAGTCGATTGCCTCGATGCCGGTAGTCCCCGGATAAGCCAGCCACGCAATCTGCACCGGCGCTGGTTTGCGCGCGAACAGCAGCGGACGACCGTCCGCCATGTGCATGGTCAGGTCGACCAGAATGTCGATGCAGTCGTCACGAATCAGCTGTGCAAGCCGCTCGTCGTCGAGTTCGCGTACGTCGCGCCATACGTCGGCATGACGGGCCAAGCGCTGCGTCTGGTCGTCCGGCCGCGTGACGCTCGCATAACAGAACACCTCGAACTGCGCGTGGTCGTGATGCGACAGAAGCGGCAGCGTGAACAGCGTCTGGCAGTGTTCACGGAAATCCGGCGACACGTAGCCGATACGCAGGCGGCGCGACGCTGTCGCATCGTTCGAATGCGGTTCATGCGTGTCGCGATAAGGCGCCTCGTGCTGTGCGGACCATCGGCGGCATTCGTCCAGCAGCGGCTGGGGTTGCTCTGCCTGAAAGGTCAGCGCATAAGCGAGGTTGCTGTGCGCGACAACGTTCGACGGATCGCACGTGAGCGCGCGGCGATAACAGTCGATGCCGTTGTCGAGGCGCCCCTGGTCCTTGAGCACGTTGCCCAGGTTGTTGTGCGTGACGGCGTAGTGCGGGTCGACGATAAGCGCCTCGTGCAAATGAGATTCCGCTTCGGCAAAGCGGCCAAGCGTGCGCATCAGCGTAGCGGCATTGTTGAGCGCGGCCACAAAACCGGGGCGCAGGCGAATCGCCGCGTCGAACGCCTGCGCCGCCTCCTCGCGCGCGCCCGACTCCTGGTAGACGATACCCAGATTGTTGTACGCATCGGCGTGAGCAGGCGCCTGCTCGATCGCGCGCCGATAGGCAAGCACCGCTTCGCGCCGCCGGCCTAGCGCATGCAGCGCGTTGCCCAGGTTGTAGGCGGCTTCGGGGAACGCGGGGTCCAACGCGAACGCACGTGCCAGCAACACGGCACTCGACTCGAATTCGCCGCGCAGGTGCAGCGCGACACCCAGGTTCACGAGGCCGCACGGCGAATCGGGCGCCGCGCGCACCGCCGCTTCGAGCAGGGTCACGGCTTCGTCCAGACGGCCGGCCGCCTCGAGCAGCGTGCCGAGATTCGTCAGGGCGTTGGCATCGCCGGGTTGCGCTGTGATCGCGCGGCGGTATGCAGCTTCGGCCGCCTTCGCGTCGCCCTGCTGCCGGTAGCAGTTGCCCAGGTTGTTAAGCGCGTCGATGTGGTTCGGCTCGAGCGCCAGCAATGATTCGTAGGTCTCGATCGCGGCCGCATCTTCACCGGCCGATTGCAACGCCGCGGCGAGCGCGAACAGTGTGTCGGTGGAATTGGCGTCGAATGACAACGCTTGCAGATAGGCGTCGATCGCCTCGGCGAACCGCTGGGCCGCGGCAAAGACTTGTCCGCGAACGAAGTGATATCGCGCGTTGTCAGGCGCACGCGTCAGCGCCCTATCGAGCCAGGCGAGCGCGGCGTCGTACGCGCCACCTTGCATGTCGAGCACACCGAGACGGAGCATTACGTTCGCGTCGTCGGGCGCAATCGCGAGTGCGGCTTCGTACAGCGCGCGCGCATGGCCGAACTCACCCGCGAGATGATGTGCCGTCGCGCGTTCCAGAATCTGAGTGGTTTCCATCATGCCCCGCGGATGAACTGCTATTTCGTCGTCGATCTCACGTCGACCCGGACCTTTCGTCCGCATCACGGCGAGGTAATGCCGTCGCGCGGGACAGCCCGCTGGCTGCGCGAAGGGGGATAAACGTCAGCGAACGATAACGAGCCAGTTCTTACCGATGTTTACCGGTGCTCACCGTCAGAAACATGTTGCAATGCATTGACGCCGGGGCCGGCGCAACGGCGGAACGTCGTGGAAACCTTGGCGATGCGAGGCTGTAAGCATGCATGGCAGGCGTGCCGGGCATACCCGGTACGGCGCACGCTATGCTCAGAGGATGAGGACGGCGAGGACGAGTCTTTCGATGGCGAGACCGGGAGCTTTCGACAAGACCGCATCCTCAATTCGGAATGCCGACGAAACTTTCCAGCCGAAAGAAATCTTCAGTAATTCGACAGTAACAATGGACGTAAATCGGGAAACATTCGACGCGCGAATACGACAGACAGCATGAAATGCGCGAATCCGCTCTATCGGATTCAATGTATTTACTTGGCCGGTGATTCGACCAGCAACTGGCCGCACCAACTTGCGAAGCGCCCAAAAAAAAAACAGAAAGCCCTCGCGAAGGAGGGCTTTCTGTTTTACTACTTTTTCAGACTTGATCGCAGCGATCAATCCGGATTTGCAACTTACCTGGAAATCCGAACTATCTCGTCACGCTGCAGCCGGCAATCTCACGCGAAGTTCTTCGACGCGAATTCCCAGTTGACGATGTTCCAGTACGCTTCAACGAACTTCGGACGCAGATTGCGGTAGTCGATGTAGTACGCGTGTTCCCACACGTCGATCGTCAGGAGCGCCTTCGCGTCCGTGGTCAGCGGCGTAGCGGCGTTGCTCGTCGACACCAGGTCGAGCGAACCGTCGGCCTTCTTCACCAGCCATGCCCAGCCCGAGCCGAACGTGCCGACTGCGGTCTTGGCGAATTCTTCCTTGAACTTGTCGAACGAACCCCACTTGGCGTTGATCGCGTCAGCCAGTGCGCCGGTCGGCGCACCGCCACCTTGCGGCGACAGGCTGTTCCAGAAGAACGTGTGGTTCCACACTTGAGCAGCGTTGTTGAAGATGCCGCCCGATGCCTTCTTGACGATCTCTTCGAGCGACAGGTTCTCGAACTCCGTGCCCTTGATCAGATTGTTCAGGTTAGTCACATAGGTCTGATGGTGCTTGCCGTAGTGATAGTCGAGCGTCTCTTCCGACATGTGCGGAACGAGTGCGTTTCTGGCAAACGGCAGCGGCGGGAGCGTATGTTCCATGGTGCTTTCCTTCAGTCTGTATCTGTTGTGGGGGAGTCTGCGGGATAACGCTATTGAGCACTCGATTGTAGGCGAGTTGGAATAACCCCGCAAACCGACGGACTTTATGTCCGGCATCGGCGAACTTGCCGCACACATAGCGTAATTCGTGCCTTCGCACGAGTTGTGCCCGCCGCATGCGGATGTCGAAAAGACGCCTCGGACCGCTGCCGGCGACCGGTCAGAAAGCGTCAGTCAGACGCGGCTGCACATCGGCGAGCGCAATGTCCGCGGCCCCTTCGGCGAGATGCACCGTCAGGCGCCGCCCCGGTTTCAGCGACGACGGAGCGCGCACCGCGCGACCGCTCTGCGCGTCGAGCACGGCGGCATAGCCGCGCTCCAGCGTGCGCTTCGGACTCAACACTTCGAGCCGCGCGGCCAGCGTGTCGATCCGCGCGGCCTGACGTTCATGCTGGCGTAACAATGCCGCGTCGAGACGTTGCGAAAGGCTGCCGAGTTTCGCCTGATGCGCGGCGAGATCGGGACGCCAGCGCTGCCAGCGCATCTGCAACAGAGAAAAGCGCGCTCGGGCGTCACGCACCGGACGCGCCCCCGCCGATGCCAGCCGCACGCTCAATTGCTGCAAATGGGTGCGCTGCCGCGCGAGCCGCTCGGCCGGCGATACGAGCCGCCGCGCGAGCCAGTCGAGTTGCTGGGCGCGCCGCTCCATCATGCGGCCAAAACCGCGGGCGAGCGTCGCATGCCGATGATCGAGTTCACGCAGCAACAACACGCGCTGCGGGCTGACGAGTTCGGCGGCGCCAGTGGGCGTCGGCGCGCGCACGTCGGCGGCAAAGTCGGCGATCGTGAAATCGGTTTCGTGCCCCACGCCGCTCACCACCGGAATGGCGCTTTCGGCGATCGCGCGCGCCAGCACTTCTTCGTTGAACGCCCACAGGTCTTCAATCGAGCCACCGCCGCGGCACACGATCAGCACATCGACTTCGCGCCGCGCGTTGGCTGCGTCGACCATGTCGGCCAGCTTGGCGCTCACGCCCACACCCTGCACCGGCGCCGGATAGACGATCACCGGAATATGCGGCGCGCGGCGCGACAAGGTGGTCAGGACGTCGCGCAGCGCCGCTGCCTGGAGCGATGTCACGATGCCTATCGCACGCGGATGCGCCGGCAACGCGCGTTTGCGCTCGGCGGCAAAGAGACCCTCGGCTTCGAGTTGCGCCTTCAGTTTGAGAAAGGCTTCGTAAAGACGCCCTTGCCCGGTGCGGCGCACCGCTTCCACATTGAGTTGCAGTTCGCCGCGCGGCTCATACATGGTCACCAGCGCGCGCACTTCGATGCGGTCGCCCTCGCGCGGCGTGAACTCAGCGTATTGCGCCCGGCCGCGGAACATCACGCAGCGCATCTGCGCCTGGGCGTCCTTGATCGAGAAATACCAATGGCCGCTCGCGGCACGGGTGAAGTTCGACACTTCTCCCGCCACCCAGACGAGCGGAAACGAGCGTTCGAGCATCGTGCCGATCGCCCGGTTGAGCGCTGAAACGGGGACGACGACTTCACCGCCGGGCGTAGCCGACGAAGCAAAAGGGCTTTCGGAATTCATGCGAGGAATATCTGTGACTGGCCGGACAGACGATAGACCGAGTGGCCAGCGGCGTCCAGCGCGGCGGCCAAATTGTTAAAAGTGTCCACATGCCGGGACCCATTAGACAAATACCGTCCAGATCGGCCGCCGGACCACGCGAATTGGAAGCATGTCGTTGATTTATATGGTATTTACATCTCATTAAAGAGAACGATTGCCGATACGGAGCGCTCGGCGCGGCCTTTCCAGCCGATCGACAGGCAGGTTCTCCACAAAGTTATCCACAGGCTGTGGGCATCGTCCGGTGTCGCTGCCTGCCGCGCGGTGCGGGACGCGCGACTTGCCGGGCGGGACGCCCGCGCGCTAGAGTGGCGGGTTCGACAGCATGCCGAAAGCCCCGCGGCGCCCGCCATTGCGGCACACTGACGCCACGCCGCGCGAGCGCATCGGCTGCGGCCGCTGCTCGGTCCCGCTGCTTCATGCCGCCGCACTTTTTTGCTGCCCTTTTTGATTGTCCGGAGAACCGCGTTGATGCTTGCCCCGCGTATCGCACCTGGCACTGCCACGCCGCCCCGCCCCCTTCGGGCGCGCCGTGCATCGCCCGTCCTTGCGGCTCGCCAATGAGCGGCCTGAACGACCGTCTCGAGGCACGCCTTGCGCGCGAATGGCAGCAGCGCGGCCCGCTTGCGTGGGCGCTGACGCCCCTCGCGTGTGTGTTCGGCGCGATTGCCGCCGCGCGCCGCGCCGCCTTCTCGTTCGGCTGGCTGAAATCCGTGCGCATTGGCGTGCCGGTGGTGGTGGTCGGCAACGTGACCGTCGGCGGCACCGGCAAGACGCCGACCGTCATCGCGCTGGTCGAAGCCTTGCGCGCCGCCGGTTTCAAGCCCGGCGTGGTGTCGCGCGGCTATGGCGCACGCGTCAAAGAACCGACGCCGGTTCTCGCGACCTCGGCGGCAAACGTCGGCGGCGACGAACCGTTGCTGATCGCGCGTCGCACCGGCGCACCGGTGTGGGTCTGCCCGGATCGCGTCGCGGCCGCGCAGGCATTGTGCGCCGCGCATCGCGAAGTCGACGTGATTGTCAGCGACGACGGCTTGCAGCACTACCGCCTCGAGCGCGATGCCGAACTGGTGGTCTTCGATCACCGGCTGGGCGGCAATGGTTTTCTGCTGCCGGCCGGTCCGCTGCGCGAGCCGCTGTCGCGCCGCCGCGACGCGACGCTGGTCAACGATCCTTACGCGCGCACACTGCCTCCCTGGCCGAACACGTTCGCGCTGCAGCTTGCGCCCGCCGACGCCTGGCATCTCGACAACCCCGGTCTGCGCCGCCCACTTGCGCAATTCAGCGGCGAGCGCGTGCTGGCGGCGGCCGGCATCGGCGCGCCGGAACGTTTTTTCGCGACGCTGCGCGCGGCCGGTCTCACGCCGACCACCCGCGCTTTGCCGGATCACTACGCGTTCGAGCGCAATCCTTTTACGGACGTCGACGCGGACACCATCCTGATAACCGAAAAGGATGCGGTAAAATTAGGGTCCTGGCGCGACGCGCGCATCTGGGTTGTTCCTGTCGAAGCCGCGCTCGATCATCGCCTCATTGCATTAGTTGTGGAGAAAGTCCGTGGACGCTCGCCTGCTTGAAATTCTCGTCTGCCCTATCTGCAAGGGCCCGCTCAGCTACGACCGTTCTGCGCAGGAACTGATCTGCAACGCGGACAAGCTTGCCTATCCCATCCGCGACGGTATTCCCGTGATGCTGGTCGACGAAGCGCGCCAGACCGTCGAAGGCACACCGGTCGACCTGAATCCTGGCTCGGTCGCCTGAATCGGGGTTGCCCAGCGCGGGCAAGATGCGGGGCGGCGAGATTCGGCGCGCCCTGACTCTCCGATCCGCCGCAATTCACCGTCGTATTTGCCCTCTTTCTCATTGGCGCGCGCAATGCACGACTTGCGAGCGCTTTCTTCCGGTTTCATCGCCGCCCGTCCTTCCGATGACCAACGCTAACGTCACCACTCCTCCGTTTGTCGCCGTCGTACCGGCCCGGCTCGCCTCGTCGCGCCTGCCCAACAAACCGCTCGCCGACATTGGCGGCAAGCCGATGGTGGTGCGGGTCGCCGAACGTGCCCGCGAATCGGGCGCGCAACAGGTGCTGATCGCCTCCGACGCGCAAGCGGTGCTGGATGTGGCCCGCGAGCACGGCTTCGACGCCGTGCTGACACGCGCCGATCATCCGTCGGGCACCGACCGTCTCGCGGAAGTGGCGGCACAGTTCGGCTGGAGCGACGACACGATCGTGGTGAACGTGCAAGGCGACGAGCCGTTGATCGATCCGGCGCTCGTGTGCGGCGTCGCGTCGCACCTCGCGTCGAGCCACGGATGCGCGATCGCCACCGCCGCGCATCCGATCACCGATGCGGCGGAAATCTTCAATCCGAACGTCGTCAAGGTCGTGCTCGACGCGCGCGGCGTCGCGCTGTACTTCTCGCGCGCGCCGATTCCATGGGCACGCGACGCGTATCAACCGCATTGGCCCGATGTGGCGTCAATGCCTGCGCCGCCGGCGCCCGCGGTGGTCTATCGCCATATCGGTTTATACGCGTATCGCGCCCAGTTCCTGCGCACCTATCCGAGCCTCGCGATTTCGCCGCTCGAGCAGGTCGAAGCGCTCGAACAACTGCGCGCGATGTGGCACGGCGAGCGAATCGCGGTGCTGGTCACGGAGAATGCGCCGCTGCCCGGCGTCGACACGCCCGCCGATCTCGCGCGGGTGCAGGCTTTATTCGGGGCGTGAGCGTAAAAACCCATGGCATAATCGAACGGTTATGCGCGCCTCCCGTTAAACGCGAGAGTCAGGGTTTGCCCCGGTCGCGCCGTTACCGCCTTGCAGCGCCGTCGTGATCGACGTGCAGCGCGAGACCCGAAACGGCAGCCGGCGCGGGGTCCCTCGACGATTCGCGGGATGGCTGCAGCGCTACCAAAGAATTCACATAGATCTGGAGATATCACATGCGTTTGATCCTTTTGGGTGCGCCCGGCGCGGGCAAGGGCACTCAGGCAAACTTCATCAAGGAAAAATTCGGCATTCCGCAAATTTCCACCGGTGACATGCTGCGTGCCGCCGTTAAGGCAGGCACGCCGCTCGGCATTGAAGCAAAGCGCTTCATGGACGCCGGCGAGCTGGTAACGGACGAGTTGATCATCAATCTGGTGAAGGAACGTCTGCAGCAGCCGGATTGTGCGAACGGCTATCTGTTCGACGGTTTTCCGCGCACCATTCCACAAGCCGAAGCGATGAAGCAGGCAGGCGTCGCGATCGATTACGTACTGGAAATCGACGTGCCGTTCGACGAGATCATCGTGCGGATGAGCGGCCGCCGCTCGCACGCCGCGTCGGGCCGTACGTACCACGTCAAGTTCAACCCGCCGAAGGTCGAAGGTGTGGACGACGTGACCGGCGAACCACTGATCCAGCGCGACGACGACAAGGAAGAAACGGTCAAGAAGCGCCTCGACGTGTACGTTGCACAAACCAAGCCGCTGATCGAGTACTACAACAACTGGGCGCAGAACGGCGACCCGACTACCCCGTTGAAGGCGCCGCAATATCGCCGCATTTCGGGCCTCGGCACGGTCGAAGAAATTCGCAACCGCGCGTTCGACGCGTTGAAGTAAGCTCGCGTCCGTGCTTGCCTGCCGTATAAAAACCCGCCCATGCCGGCGGGTTTTTTTATTGCGTGCTGTATCGCACGGCACGCATCGCCATGCGCCGGCGGCGCCCACCCTGCCCGAAACTAATTAGCCATCCGTATCAGTTTGACGGTGCCGCGGGCTTCCCGCGAGTGCCCACGGCGGTCGGTGCCCGCCTCACTTTCCGCATTGCAGCATAGCCGTTACAATCGATCATCGAAAAAATATTCGATCAAGACATTACTGAACCGAAGCAAAGGAGAAGACATGGAGATTCGTGACAACGTATTCCTGATCACCGGCGGTGCATCGGGACTCGGCGCGGCCACCGCGCGCCTGCTCGTCGAGAACGGCGGGAAGGTGGTGCTGGCCGACCTGAATCAGGACGCGGGTGACGCGCTCGTGAAAGAACTCGGCGGTGTATTCGTCAAGTGCGACGTGAGCCGCGAAGACGACGCCACGCAAGCCGTCGAAGCCGCCACAAAACTCGGCACGCTGCGCGGCCTCGTCAATTGCGCGGGTGTTGCGCCCGCCATCAAGACGGTCGGCAAAGACGGCCCGCATCCGCTCGAATCGTTTTCCCGCACCATCTCCATCAATCTGATCGGCACCTTTAACATGATCCGGCTCGCCGCCGCGGCCATGTCGAAGAATGAACCGAATGCGAATGGTGAGCGTGGCGTGATCATCAATACGGCCTCGGTGGCGGCATTTGACGGCCAGATCGGCCAGGCCGCGTATGCGGCGTCCAAGGGCGGCGTGGTCGGCATGACGCTGCCGATCGCCCGCGATCTGTCGCGCAACGCGATTCGTGTGATGACGATCGCGCCGGGTATCTTCGAAACGCCCATGCTGCTCGGCATGCCGCAGGAGGTGCAGGACGCGCTCGGCGCAATGGTGCCGTTCCCGCCGCGGCTGGGCAAACCGGCGGAGTACGCAATGCTGGCCAAGCAGATCTTCGACAATCCCATGCTCAACGGCGAAGTGATTCGTCTGGACGGCGCGATCCGGATGCAGCCGAAGTAACAATGCATCCGGCGTGCCGCATTGCGCGGCGGTGCCAATGAAAAACGCCTGCCAGTGAATCAGCATGACTCACTGGCAGGCGTTCTGTTTTGGTCCGTCGAAACGGCGCTCAGTCGCGGTCGTCGTACTGGGTGCGTTGGCGCAGTTCATGCAACTGCGATTCCACCACCGTCGCGTCTTCAGCATCCGGCCGATCGCCTAGATAGCGCTCGAGATCTTCGAGCGCCGGGCGCAGGTAATCGAGCCGCGCATAGGCGAACCCGCGATCGCGCACTTCCTCGATGCTGTCCGGCAGCAGGATCACAAGACGCTGCTGCACCGCCAACAAACGCTGCCAGCGTTCTGTCTGAAGATAAGTCGACTTCAGATTACGCAGCATACGAGCAATGATTTCGCGGCGCGTGGCCGGCTGCAGCAACATGCGCAACGCCCGGCTCACCGAGTCGCCCGCCGAAGCCACATAGGGCTCCAGCATATCCACCATCTGCGACTCGGACAGCGAATGCCCGGTAGTCGGATCGAGCATCACGTCGCCGTCCGGCGTTGTCACGCGCAACAGGAAGTGACCCGGAAACGACACGCCGCGCGCCGGAATGCCGATCTGCTCGGCCATCTCCAGATACAGCACCGCCAGCGAAATCGGAATGCCGCGGCGGCGCTTTAGCACTGCGTTCAGATGACTGTTGTCGGGGTCGTAATAATCGTTGAGGTTGCTGGCGAAACCCAGCTCGCGAAAGAAGAACCGGTTCAGAATGCCGACCTTCTGTCTGATGTCGGCGTCGTCCGGTATGCGGCGCTGCAAACGCAAAACCAGCTCGTCGATCTCGGCCAGCGTGCCTTGCAAATCGAGATCGGGATAAGCGTCCTGCGCGAGCGAGAGCGCCGCCTCGGTCAGCGGCAGGCTGTCATCTTCGGCAACCAGCGTACTGAAATAGTCGAGAACTCGCGTCATCGTGATCACTTCACCCGCCTTTTGAAATACGCGTACTTGAAGCCCATCAGCCAAAGCATACCGAAATATAGCGCGGCGAACAGAACGAGGCACGCCCCCAGCAACACGATGCGATCGAGCGGCCGGCTGTGCATGCCGATCCAGTCGAAGCTGATCGCGAACCAATGCATCGCGCCGGCCAGCACCAAGCAGGCGCCGAACAACTGCACGAAGAACTTCAACCAGCCTTTCGACGGTGTATAGATGCCGCGCTTGCGCAAACCGAGGAACAGGAACAGCGCGTTGACGCAAGCACCGAGCCCGACGCTCAGCGTGAGGCCCGCATGCGCGAAAATCGGCACGAACAGATAGTTGCTCATCTGTGTGGCGATCAGCACGCCGACGCCGATCTTCACCGGCGTCTTGATGTCCTGCTTGGCGTAAAAACCGGGCGCGAGGATCTTGATGAGAATCAGGCCGATGAGACCGATGCCGTACGCAGACAGCGCGCGACCGACCATCACCACGGCGTTGCCGTCGAACTTACCGTAGTGGAACAGCGTCGCGGTGAGCGGCTGAGCGAAGAAAAACAGCGCGATGGCGCTGGGCGCCGCCAGCAGGAAGGTGACACGCAGCCCCCAGTCGAGCAGCGACGAATATTCGTGCGAATCGGCATCCACGTGCGCCTTCGAGAGGCTCGGCAGCAGGATCGTGCCAAGCGCGACACCGAGCAGCGCGGTCGGAAACTCCATCAGCCGGTCGGCGTAATTGATCCAGGAAACAGCACCCGGGCCGATCCGCGACGCAATGTTGGTGTTGATGATCAGACTGATCTGCGCGACCGATACGGCGAACATTGCCGGCACCATCTTCGACAGAACTCGCTTCACACCGCGATGCGCGAGCGCTTTCAGCGGATTCAGGCCGATGCGCGGCAGCATGTCGATCTTCTTCAGACCTGGTAGTTGCACGATGAACTGCAGCACGCCGCCGGCGATTACCGCCCACGCGAGCGCATAAACCGGCGTTTGCAGGCGCGGCGCGACGAACACCGCCGCGAAGATGAAAGCCACGTTCAGCAGGACCGGGGCGAAGGCGGGCAGCGAAAAATTCTTGTACGTATTCAGCACGCCGGACGCCAGCGACGTCAGCGAGATGAAAATGATGTACGGGAACATGATGCGCGTCATCGTGACCGCGAGCGCATAGGCATGGCCCTCATGCGCGAGTCCCGACGCGACGATGAACACCACGCCCGAGGCCCCCACCACGCCGATCAGCGAGAGAATCGCGAGCGCCCAGGCGAGCACGGTCGAGGTGGCGTCGACCAGCGCCTTGGTGGCGTCGTGTCCTTGCTGGTTCTTGAACTCGGCGAGAATCGGCACGAAGGCCTGCGAGAACGCACCCTCGGCGGAAATGCGACGCAGCAGGTTCGGGATGCGGAAGGCGACGTAAAACGCGTCAGTGTATTGACTGGCGCCGAACGCACGGGCGATCAGCGTTTCGCGGGCCAGTCCGGTCACGCGCGACAGCAGCGTGAAGCCGCTGACCGTCAGCAGGGCTCGGAATAGATTCATGGGGCGCTTATTATACGGGTGCCGCAGGGGCGGACGACGAGCCAGAACGCGAATCGGACCGATTTGCGCCGCATACGTTCGTTCAGACGAGCGAATCGGGCCGTTTTATGGTTGTTTTTTTGTTGGCCGCCGTACCCGCGCCGCACCCCCTGCGTGCCGGGCCTGCCATCCGCTCGCCTGTTGCCGCACGGTCGTCGGCACACCCGCAGACGATCCCGCCCTAGTCAGGGCCGGCAGAATCCCGGATCTCGCGCGGCAACCGGCACGCCGCGCCCGACGATTCCCCGTTGCCACGTGCCTGATTTTGTTGCTATAATCGCCGGTTTCGAAGCTCGCTCAATTTTCGGACGGGGTTCAGGTCGGCATCAAACGGTCACCTTTATCCTCGAAATACTCCGAACACGGGCGCGCCTTCGCGTAGTCCGATCGATTTTTTTCGACACTTTTTGCGCTCTTGGGCAATCGCTTCCAAGAGTTCGATCTAAAAGCAGCACCTCACCCACTTGAAGGTCAGGTACTGGAAACAGGAACAGGATAAGGAACCGTCATGGCTAACTCCGCACAAGCACGTAAGCGCGCCCGCCAGGCCGCCAAGGCAAACTCGCACAACTCGGCACTGCGCTCGAAGTTCCGCACGGCTATCAAGGCTGTCCGCAAGGCAATCGAAGCCGGCGACAAGGCTAAGGCCGCTGAGATCTTCCAGGCATCGTCGAAGACCATCGACATCATCGCCGACAAGAAAATCGTTCACAAGAACAAGGCAGCTCGTAACAAGAGCCGTCTGGCTGCAGCCCTCAAGGGTCTGCAAGCGCCTGCAGCGCAGTAAATTCGGTCAGCCCGCTTCGGTGGGCTACCTCCTGTTTCCGCTGCAACGGAAAGGCTCGCTTCGGCGGGCTTTTTTGCTTGGGGCTTGCCTCGAGTTTGCCTGGTACTAACGGCAGCGCATACGGACCTTCACCGGTTCGCGCCTCAGTTAGCGGCACATCGACGCCACAGCACCCATGCCACCCGCCCTGAAGCCATTGCTTCAGGCACAAAAAAACCCGCTAGCTGCGGGTTTTTGCTTTTTTGCCGATCCGGCAGAAGCTGCTGCTAGATCACATGCCTCTTCTCTTGCGGTGCGGGGTGCTGCTCGAGTTGCAACTCGCAAGCCTCAGTCACGACGAGATCGTTGTCTTTTGCGAAGTTCAAAACGAAATCAAAGGCCATCGGCTCGATATCGCGCAAACGCGAATCGAGAATCACGCACTTGAGGTCACCGATCATGGTGGGCCGCACGTACAGCGAGTATTGCAGGTAAGCGTTCGGCCCCTTGCCGCCCGGGCTGGGACCAAAGCATGCCATGACGCCTGCGAGCCGCTCCGACCAGTCGCTCGGCCGAAACTTTTTACCGGTCGACGTGATGCCCTGAATGAAATATTCGGTTGGAGCTGCTTCGGCCATGTAGGAATACCTGTGTGACTGCCCAGCGGAATGACGGCAAAGCTGACTGCAAAGCGGCTTTGGGATGCCTGAACACGTGACCACGCCTGATTGGCGAGCTGCGCCGCCAGATACCGCGAAGGGCCGGACAGGCCGCCGCGGCGCTCATCATGACGGCGCACCGCGACGAAACTTTCCGGAGCGCGCGAGCCGTGTCCCGCAAGCTCGATATCAGCCTGCTGGGCTTAGGGATAACCGGTAGATTATAGCGCAGCGGACCTTTTTCCGCAGCGCACACAAGCCTCGTTTGAGGGTTGCAAACGGCTTTCAGCCGGCTTGCCGGACGTTTTAGCCGACTCGTCAAACGAGGCGAAATCCTTTATGCTGCATTGAGTTACCACAAACGACGGCGGCGCCGTCCGGCAATCCTGCCGGGTGAGACCGCCGTATTTGTTTCATGACCGCCAAGAAAATTCGCCACTACCTGCAGTTCAAGGATTTCTCGCTGGACGACTACGAGTACGTACTGGAACGCGCGCGCATTCTCAAACGCAAGTTCAAGAACTACGAGACGTACCATCCGCTGCACGACCGCACGCTGGCGATGATCTTCGAGAAAAATTCGACGCGCACGCGCCTGTCGTTCGAAGCCGGCATCTTCCAGCTAGGCGGCCACGCCGTCTTCATGAGTACGCGCGACACGCAGCTCGGCCGCGGCGAACCGATTGAAGACGCGGCGCAGGTGATCTCGCGCATGGTCGACATCATCATGATCCGCACGTTCGGCCAGGACATTCTTCAGCGCTTCGCCGAGAATTCCCGCGTGCCGGTGATCAATGGGCTGACCAACGAATATCACCCGTGCCAGGTGCTGGCGGACATCTTCACGTATTTCGAGCATCGCGGTCCGATTCGCGGCAAGACGGTCGCATGGGTCGGCGACGCCAACAACATGCTGTACACGTGGATCGAAGCCGCGCAGATTCTCGGTTTCAAGCTGCGCCTGTCCACGCCGCCGGGCTACAAACTCGACCACGCAATGGTCGCGCCGGAAAGCGCCCCGTTCTATCAGGAATTCGACGATCCGAACGAGGCTTGCACCGGTGCCGATCTGGTCACCACCGACGTGTGGACCAGCATGGGCTTCGAGGCCGAAAACGAAGCCCGCAAGAAAGCCTTCGCGGACTGGTGCGTAGACGCCGACATGATGGCGCGCGCCAATTCCGACGCATTGTTCATGCACTGCCTGCCCGCCCATCGCGGCGAGGAAGTCAGCGCGGAAGTGATCGACGGCCCGCAAAGCGTCGTGTGGGACGAAGCGGAAAATCGTCTGCACGTGCAAAAGGCGTTGATGGAATATCTGCTGCTCGGCAAGCTCAATCACTGAGCGAACCGCTACGCAGCACCTGCGTGAAGCGCGACGGGGCCTTGAATACGAGGCAAGGCATCCACGTTTAGCGCCACGCATCAGGCCGGTGTCCGCGGGTTGTTCACGGGTTGTTCACGCTCCCAAGTGGACCTGGCTTACCCGCCGCCCTGCCCCAAAAACACGGGCAAGCGGCGGTTTAGTGTCAAAATAGTGGTTTTCCGCGCTCCGGAACCGCCGGTGCGCCTTGTTTTCCAGCTTTCTCCAGCTACGAGTTCACCATGAGCGATATCAAGAAAGTCGTGCTCGCCTATTCGGGCGGCCTCGACACCTCCGTCATCCTGAAGTGGTTGCAGGACAACTACGACGCCGAAGTCGTCACGTTTACGGCCGACATCGGCCAGGGCGAAGAGCTGGAACCGGCGCGCAAAAAGGCCCTGCAACTCGGCATCAAGCCGGACAACATCTTCATTGAAGACCTGCGTGAAGAGTTCGTGCGCGACTACGTGTTCCCGATGTTCCGCGCCAACACGATCTATGAAGGCGAATACCTGCTGGGCACGTCGATCGCGCGTCCGCTGATCGCCAGGCGTCAGATCGAAATCGCCCGCGCCACCGGCGCGCAAGCGGTGTCGCACGGCGCAACCGGCAAGGGCAACGACCAGGTTCGCTTCGAACTCGGTTACTACGCACTGGAACCGGGCATCAAGGTGATCGCGCCGTGGCGTGAATGGGATCTGCTGTCGCGCGAAAAGCTGCTCGCGTACGCCGAAAAGGCCGGCATTCCGATCGAAATGAAGCACAAGCAAGGCGGCGCGCCGTATTCGATGGACGCGAACCTGCTGCACATCTCGTTCGAAGGCCGTCACCTGGAAGACCCGAAGGCCGAAGCCGAAGCCGACATGTGGCGTTGGACGGTGTCGCCGGAACAGGCGCCGGATCAGGCTGAGTATCTCGACATCGAGTATGAGCACGGCGACCCGGTCGCGATCAACGGCAAGCGTTTGTCGCCGGCCGAGATGCTGACCGAGCTTAACCGCCTGGGCGGCAAGCACGGCATCGGCCGTCTGGATCTGGTTGAAAACCGTTACGTCGGCATGAAGTCGCGCGGCTGCTATGAAACGCCGGGCGGCACCATCATGCTGAAGGCGCACCGCGGTATCGAGTCGATCACGCTCGACCGTGAAGTCGCTCACCTGAAAGACGATCTGATGGCCCGTTACGCGTCGCTGATTTATAACGGCTACTGGTGGAGCCCGGAGCGCCGCGCCATCCAGGTGCTGATCGACCATACGCAAGAGAAGGTCAACGGCTGGGTGCGTGTAAAGCTGTACAAGGGCAGCGTCTCGGTTGTCGCGCGCGATTCGAAAGAAACGCTGTTCGACAAGACCATTGCCACGTTCGACGACGACGGCGGCGCTTACAACCAGGCCGATGCTGGCGGCTTCATCAAGCTGAACGCGCTGCGTATGCGGATTGCTGAAAACGCACGTCGTCAGCGCGGCTGAGCACGGGCGTTTCGGTGAAGGCTAACTTAACTTCGCGTGAGCGAAGTTAAGTGCCGCAAGGCGCGGCCGGCACTGAATCACAGACGCAAAAAAAGGCGCCGGGAGAAAACTCCCGGCGCCTTTTTTCCTTGCCGCAAGCCACTTACGCCATCACAAACAAACCGGTTCCGCCTCCAGCTCCACCCCAAACCGTGCCAGCACGTCCCGCTGCACCGCCTCTGCAAGCGCCAATACCTCCGCCCCGCTCGCGCCGCCGAGATTCACCAGCACCAGCGCCTGCCGCTGATGCACCGCCGCCGCGCCCATCGCACGGCCTTTCCAGCCACATCGATCGATCAACCAGCCAGCGGCGAGCTTCACCCGGCCGTCCGGTTGAAGGTAAGACACGACCTCTGGCTCCTTGAGCTTCAGCGCCTCGAACTGCGCCGCTTCCACGACCGGATTCTTGAAGAAACTCCCCGCGTTACCAAGCTGAAGCGGGTCGGGCAGCTTGGCGCGCCGCACCGCGACTACCGCGTCGAAAATCGCCTGCGCACTCGGCGCGGCCGCGGCATGGCCGCCCGCAGCCAGTTCGCGCGCGATATCCGCATAGCCGGCGCGCGGCTGCCAAACTTTCGGCAAACGGAACGTGACCGAAGTAATCACAAAACGGTCGCGCCCTTCCCGCTTGAAAAAACTGTCACGGTAGCCGAATCGGCAAGCGGCGGCATCGAGTTCGACCACGGCGCCCGTTTCCAGCTCAACCGCTCGCAGCGACGCAAACCGCTCGCACATTTCCAGCCCGTACGCGCCGATGTTCTGAATCGGCGCTGCGCCCACCGTGCCGGGAATCAGCGCGAGGTTCTCCAATCCAGGCAGCCCTTGCGACAAAGTCCATGCGACAAACTCGTGCCACGGCTCGCCGGCGGCCGCCTCGACGTACCAGGCGTCATCGTCCTCACGCACGACGCGGCGGCCTCGCAGCGCCACCAGCAGCACCAGTCCGGCGAAGTCGTCCGTCAGCACGACGTTGCTGCCGCCGCCCAGCACCAACCGCGGCAAACCGGCGCCGCGCGGATCGCGCACGGCAGCCATCAGTTGCGCTTCGTGCTCGATCCGGCAGGCGAAGTGCGCGCGAACATCGAAACCGAAGGTGTTATGCGCCTTCAGCGGATAGCCGGCAACGAACGCGGCAGAGTCGGATAGAGACATCGGAATAGGAAGAATGGGACGGCGAACGAAACGGCATCTGGCCCCTGCCGCGCGACAATGCGCGGCGGCCTTAGGCAAAAGGGAGTGGCATCGGTAAAATGACACCAGGTTCGTGATTATAGCGAGTGCCCCGTGAGCAGCCGACCGGTTGCGCCACGCACCGCAGCACCATTGGGAGAAAACAATGCCATCGTTTGACGTCGTCTGCGAAGCGGACATGATCGAAGTCAAGAACGCGATCGAGCAGTCCAACAAGGAAATTTCAACCCGCTTCGACTTCAAAGGGTCGGACGCGCGTGTCGAGCACAAGGAAAGTGAAATCACGGCCTACGCCGATGACGATTTCAAGCTCGGCCAGGTCAAGGACGTCCTGCTGTCGAAAATGGCCAAGCGCAATGTGGACGTGCGCTTTCTCGACTACGGCAAGATCGAGAAGATCGGCGGCGACAAGGTCAAGCAGGTCATCAAGATCAAGAAAGGCGTCTCCGGCGATCTGTCGAAGAAAATCGTGCGCCTCGTGAAGGACAGCAAGATCAAGGTCCAGGCGAGCATTCAGGGCGATGCGGTGCGCATCACAGGCGGCAAGCGCGACGACCTGCAAAGCGTGATCGCAATGCTGCGCAAGGACGTGACTGACACGCCGCTCGACTTCAACAACTTCCGTGACTGACACGCGTGACGCTTAAAACCAGGCATGTGTGGACGCCTGGTAGCGGACGTGCGTTGAGGCCCCGTTGAGGCCCGCCAACGGGTCCACGCTCAAGACTCGTTACCGCCGGCCGCGCTCCCCGCTGCGTCGGTTTTCTTCTTGTCGCCGATGCGGCTTTCCTGGCCGCGCATCAGCTTGGCGATATTGCCGCGGTGACGCCATACCAGCAGCGAACTCATCACGACAATCGCCAGCGCGATGATATGCGGCCCGAACAGAAAACCGTCGAAGAGCGGCGCGAATACGGCCGCGGCCAACGCCGCCAGCGACGAATAGCGCGTGAAGAATGCCACGATCAGCCACGTCAGCAACGTAGCAATGCCGAGGATCGGATTGATCGCGAGCAGCACACCCGCGGCGGTCGCCACACCCTTGCCGCCCTTGAAGCGGAAGAAAACCGGATACAGATGACCGAGAAACACGGCGATGCTCGCTATCGCCACCGACGTATCGTCGAGCCCGTAGCGCGCGCCGAAGTGCACCACGAACCACACCGGCAACCAGCCTTTGAAGGCGTCGCCGATCAGCGTGAGAATCGCGGCCTTCTTGCTGCCGCTGCGTAGCACGTTAGTGGCGCCCGGATTGCCCGAGCCATACGAGCGCGGGTCGTCCAGCCCCATTGCAGCGCTCACGATCACGGCAAACGACACCGAGCCGATCAGGTAGGCAACGACAGCAACGATCAGGTTTTGCATCTGGGGACTCTTATAAGGATCGGCGGTCTGAAACTCGATACTTCAACCGCAACAGGGAACAAGGCGGCGCACATTCTACCGAACCCGCCTGCCCGGCCAACATTCAGGCAAACGTCAATCGACGCTCGCGCACTGAACCGGCTGCGCCGCCAGCAAACCGGTCAAGATCCCGGGCTCGATGCTGACCAGAAAACCTCGCCGGCCGCCGTTCAGCCAGATTTTGTCCAACTCGAGAATGCTGGACTCCACGTACACCGGCATCTGCTTGCGCGTGCCGAACGGCGACGTGCCACCGATCAGATAACCCGAATGCCGGTTCGCCACCTCGGGCTTGCACGGCTCGACGCGTTTCACGCCAATCTGCCGCGCCAGATTCTTGGTGCTGACGGTGCGGTCGCCGTGCATCAGCACGATCAGCGGCTTGGCGTGCTCGTCTTCCATTACCAAAGTCTTCACGACATGATGTTCGTCCACACCGAGCTGGCGCGCCGACTCTTCAGTGCCGCCGTGCTCGACATAATCATAAGGATGCTCGCCGAAAGTGACGCCATGGCGGCGCAGAAACTGCGTCGCGGGCGTTTCGGAGACGTGTCTGGATTTGCTCATCGGCGCATTGTAATAGCGAGTTTGCACAACGGCTATTTGCCGAACGGCCAATTGTGCGGGCCCGGCGATTGTGGCACGATCGTTCGCAAATGTTCCGGCGCACCGCATGCCGGGTACCGGATTGCTTCCTGGAGACAGCGTTGAACCTCGATTCCTCCACCCGTTCCACTATCGACATCCCCGCGTTACTGGCCGGCCTGCCCACGCGCATCGCCGAAATCCCGGTGCTTGCGGCCGCGCGGGATCCGCAGCACGTCGCCTTGATCGAGGACGCGCGCCGCTTGACCTATGCACAGCTTCTGGAGGCCGTCGACGCCGCCGCCGCGCTGCTGCGCGAATGGGGGGTGCGTGGCGGCGATCGGGTGATGATCGTGGCCGAGAACAGCATCGCGCAGATCGTGCTGCTGTTCGCGACCGCGAAACTCGACGCGTGGGCGCTGGTGTCGAACGCGCGCCTGTCGGCTGCGGAACTCGACGCGATCCGTGCGCATGCGCAGCCTCGCGTGGTCGCCTACGCGGTCGAAAGCTCCGTGGATGCCCAACAGCATGCCGAGCGGCATCAAGCCGTCAAGGCGCCTGCCATCACGCCGGATATCGGCGGCTGGTCGTACGCGATCGACGCCAACGCGCAAGCCGAGCCGGTCGAAGCCGCCAGTCACCGCCAATGCGCCGCGCTGATCTACACCACGGGAACCACCGGCGCGCCGAAGGGCGTGATGCTGTCGCATCGCAATCTGCTCTTCATCGCGGCCGTGTCGAGCCGCTTGCGCAAAGTCGGGCCCGATGACGTGGTGTACGCCGTTCTGCCGATCTCGCATGTGTACGGTTTCGCCTCGGTTTGCCTCGGCAGCCTGCACGCCGGTGCAACCTTGCGGCTCGCCCCGCGTTTCGCGCCGGAAGCAGTGCGGCGCGCGCTGGCCGAAGAACGCGTCTCGATCTTCCAGGGCGTTCCGGCCATGCACGCCAAACTGCTCGAACATTTGCACACGCATGGCCACACCTGGTCCGCGCCACATCTGCGCTTCGCCTACTCGGGCGGCTCGCCGCTCGATGCCGCGCTGAAGGCGCACGTCGAAAGCGTCTACGGCCTTGCGCTGCACAACGGCTACGGTATGACCGAAAGCAGCCCGACCGTCTCGCACACCATGCTCGACGCGCCGCGCAGCGATTGCTCGGTCGGCGAAGTCATTCCCGGCGTCGACGTGCGGTTCGTCGGACCCGACGGCGTGGATGCCGCCGCGGGCGAAATCGGCGAACTATGGGTTCGCGGTCCGAACGTGATGCTCGGCTATTACCGGAACCCTGAGCAGACCCGCACTGCCGTCACCGAAGACGGTTGGCTCAAAACCGGCGACCTCGCCCGCCAGGACGCGGACGGTGCATTGCATATCGTCGGGCGCAGCAAGGAGCTGATCATCCGCTCGGGCTTCAACGTGTATCCGTCGGAAGTCGAGCATGTGTTGAACGCGCATCCGCAGGTAGTGCAATCGGCCGTGATCGGGCGCGCGGTGGAGGGTAACGAGGAAGTGATCGCGTTCGTCGAATTGATCGCGGGAGCAACGGTGTCGCCAGCGGAACTGATCGCGTGGTGCGGCGAGCGTCTCGCGCCCTACAAGCGTCCTGCTGAAGTGAAGGTGCTCGCCGCGCTGCCGGCGGCGTCGACGGGCAAGATTCTCAAGCACCGGTTGCGCGAGTTCATCTAACGGCGCGGCCAAACGCGAGTGGCACACCTTGTGTGAATCATCCGCGCGGATGATGCTGCGCATGCAACGACTTGAGCCGTTCGCGGGCCACGTGCGTATAGATCTGCGTGGTCGAGATATCCGTATGGCCGAGCAGCAGTTGCACGACGCGCAGGTCGGCGCCATGGTTCAGCAGGTGCGTCGCGAACGCGTGCCGCAGCGTATGCGGCGAGAGCGGCGCGTGCACATCGGCCGCTGCCGCGTGACGCTTGATGATGTTCCAGAACTGCTGACGGGTCATGCCCTCCGCGCGGCTCGTGACGAACAGCGCATCCGTCGCGCGCGCGCCCAGCAAAGCAGGCCGCGCTTCGCGCAGATAGCGTTCGATCCAGCCGTGAGCCTCTTCGCCGAATGGAATCAGGCGCTCTTTCGAACCCTTGCCCATCACACGCACGACGCCTTCGTTCAGGCCCACTTCCACAGTCTTCAACGTGACGAGTTCGGTGACACGCAAACCGCTTGCGTACATCAACTCCAGCATGGTGCGGTCGCGCAGGCCCAAGGGCGTGTCGATATCCGGCGCACCCAGCAGCGCCTCAACCTGGGCTTCAGTGAGCGTCGACGGAAAACGCGGCGGCTGCCTGGCCGAACGGATGCGTACCGTCGGATCGACCTTCGCGCGATGTTCGCGCACCGCCCAACCGTAGTAGCGGCGAAACACCGAGAGCCGCCGGTTCGCCGAGGTCGATTTGTCTTTCTGGCGCGCCGCGCTGTAGGCGTTGAGATCGGCCTCGCTGGCGGTGTCGAGCGACGTGTTGCGGGTTTGTGCGAGCCATTCGCAGAACAGCCGCAGATCGCGCCGGTACGCATCGAGCGTGTTGCGCGACAAGCCGTGTTCGAGCCACAGCGCGTCGCAGAATGCATCGATCGAGGCCGAGCTCGCGATAAACAAACGCGACGCGACGAGCGCGTCTTCAGTCACGGTGTCGCTCATGCGTAGGGAATGCCTTCATGCGCCAGAAGCCAACGCTTGACGTTGCGAAAGAAGCCGTCTCCACCCGTATGCGCGAATCCGCCGATGCCGCTCGAACTCACCACCCGATGACACGGAACCACAATCGGGAAATAGTTGGAGCCGCACGCCTGGCCGACCGCGCGCGGGACGCTGCCGATCTGCCGTGCCAATTGTCCATAGGTCAGCACGACACCGGGCGGGATGTCGCTGATCGCTTGCCACACGCGGCGCTGGAACGCGGTGCCGACCTGCGCCAGTGGCAATTCGAACTTCGCCGACGCACGCTCGAAATAACGCTCGATCTGCCCGGCTGCCTGTCTGGCCAATAGCGTGTCCGGTGCAACGCTTTGCACCGACTCCGGCAAATAGACGATCTCGCGCACGGCCTCGCCTTCGAGACGAATGCCGACCTTGCCGAACGGTGCATCGATCACTGCGTTGAACATGGTGCTTGCCTCATGACTGAACCGGTGCCTTTTAAACTTCGCGGCAGCGTGCCTGCATGGCGTGCAGGCATGCACCCGCCACCGGATTGCCGCTACTTTACGCCGCTTCCAACGCCCATTCCACATGCTCTCGCACAACGGCAGAAGGGTCTCCGACGCGCAATTCAAGCGCGCGGACAATCGCCGCGCGCGCATCCGCGTCCAGATGCTCCGAAGAGGCCCGCAGCGCATTACCCATCCCCACCGCCAGATTGCGCAGCCAGCTCTCATAGCCGATACGGCGAATCGCACTCCCCTGCATGCGCGTATCGAAGTCTTCCGCGCTCCATGCAAACAGTTCAACCAGCGTCGCGCGATCGAGCCCGTGCCGCACATCGAAATCGGCGACCGGTGCGGCCTGCGCAAACTTGTTCCACGGGCAGACGAGCTGGCAATCGTCGCAGCCATACACACGATTACCGATCAGCGGCCGCATTTCCAGGGGAATATTGCCCTTCAATTCGATCGTCAGATACGAAATACAGAGGCGCGCATCGACCTTGTACGGCGCAACAATCGCACCCGTCGGGCAAGCGCCGATGCAGCGCGTGCAACTGCCGCAATGCGCACCCGGCGTTTCAGGTGCATCGTCGGGCGAGGTCTCGGCATCGGTAGGCAAGGGCACGTCGACGTAGATCTCGCCAAGAAAAAACAGCGACCCCGCATCGCGTTGCAGCAGCAGCGTGTGCTTGCCGCGCCAGCCGATCCCGGCCTTCTGCGCAAGTTCAACTTCGAGCACCGGCGCCGAATCGGTAAATACGCGGTAGCCGAATGCGCCGATCGCCGCCTCGATTTTCTCGGCTAGTTGTTGCAGACGGTTACGCATCACCTTGTGATAATCGCGACCCCGCGCATAGATCGAGACCACCGCCGCCGACGGGTCCGCAAGCCGCGCATGCTCGGCTGCGCGCCAGTCTTGCGGTATCCGCGGCGAGTCCTGCAAAGCGCTTTCGTGTGCCTTTCCACTCAATGTCTGAGCGGGCAAATAGGCGATGCGCGCGGTAATCACACGTCGCGTGCCGGCCACAAGCTCGGCGGGCCGCGCGCGTTTCATACCGTGTTTCGCCATATAATCCATCTCGCCGTGGCAACCCGCGTCCAGCCATGCTGCAAGCGGCGCTTCGGCAGCGGAGAGGTCGGTGTCGCTGATACCGATTGCCCCGAAACCCAGTTCACGGCCCCACATTTTGATGTCGAGCGCGAGCGCATTCAGCGCCGTTTCATCGAAACGACGTTCGGCATGCGCATCGTCGTCGGACGTGGGCATGCCAGAAACAGGGGACTCCGGACTTCGGTTCATCACGCCATTTTACGAGAATGCCCGTCAATCCCGATCTCGCGATCCAACCGCCCGCCGATATCCTGCTCGAACGCTCCTTCGCGCTCGCGGACGAGGCTGCCAGCAATGCATTCGGCGAGCGCTTTGCACGGGCCATCGAAAGCGTGCGCGAGTTGCAGCAAAACCCGCAGCAAAACCCGCAGCAAGACTCGCGGCAAGACCCACAGCAAAACTCGCCGCAAGCCACGCCGGGCACCGAAGCCAAGCAGCCATTCCATGGCCTGCAAGTACAACTCGTCGGCGACCTCGGCGCGGGCAAGACCACGCTCGTGCGCGCGACCTTGCGCGGCCTCGGCCACACCGGCCGCGTGCGCAGTCCCACTTACACACTTGTCGAACCCTACGTGCTCGAGCGGCCCGTTGGGGAACTCGCGCTCTATCACTTCGATCTGTACAGATTCACCGACCCGGCCGAATGGGCCGACGCCGGCTTTCGCGAGTACTTCGACAGCGGCGCTATTTGCCTCGTCGAATGGCCGCAGCGCGCCGGGCGTCTGCTTGGCATACCGGATCTCGTCTTCGCACTCGACCTGGACCAGGAGGGCGAAGGCCGGGTACTCGTTGCACGGGCATACAGCGAATCAGGAAAGGCATGTCTCGAAAGATGTTAATCAAACCGTTCCGCTCGATCGAATCGGCGGCCACCGCAACGCATAACTGGCGGCGCCGGCAGATTCTGCGCGCAGGCGCTTCCACGCTGGTGCTCGGCCTGGTCGCGCCGCGCCTCGCGTGGGCGAGTTCGGTGCTGGGTGTGCGGGTCTGGCCGGCGCGAGATTACACACGCGTCACGATCGAGTCGGATCAGCCTTTGCAGAACACGCAGCAATTGCTGCAGGGTCCGGACCGGCTGGTGGTCGATCTGAACGGCCTCGATCTGGATCAGGCGCTGAAGGATCTGGTATCGAAGATTACGCCGAATGACCCGCAGATCCAGTCGGTGCGCGTCGGTCAATATCAGCCGCACGTCGTGCGCATGGTGTTCGATCTGAAGGGCTCGGTGAAGCCGCAGGTGTTCACGCTGCCGCCCGTCGGCGCGTACAAATACCGGCTGGTGTTCGACCTGTATCCCGCTGTCGCACCCGACCCGTTGATGGATCTGCTCGCGCAGACCGAGCGCAAGCAGCAAACGCTGGACGAAAACAACGCGCCGCCCGTCACGCTGAGCGGTCCCGGCACCACGCCGCCCACCGCTGACAACAGCGAGGCCTTTTTCGAACGTTATGCGCAGAACGGCGGCAGCGGGTCCGGGTCGGCCGTGCCGCACCCGCCCACGCATAGCGCGCCGCCGCCCGTGCCACCCATTCTCGGCAAACCCGCCACACCGACGGCGCCTGTCGCGCCGCCCACCGCGATCGCCCGCAACAAGGGCGGCACCAGCGGCAGCAATCTGGGCGGCGACGACAGCGACAGCAGCGACAACTACGCGTTCACCAACCCGAAGACCGGCAAGAGCAACACCGTGCGTTTGCTCACGGTCGCAATCGATCCGGGTCACGGCGGCGAAGATCCGGGCGCGATTGGCGGCGCGGGGACCTACGAGAAGCACGTCGCCCTCGACATCGCGAAGAAGCTGCGCGCAAAAATCGACGCCCAGCCGAACATGCGCTCCATGATGACGCGCGACGCCGATTTCTTCGTGCCGCTCAACGTGCGCGTGCAGAAGGCGCGGCGCGTGGGCGCGGACCTGTTCGTGTCGATCCACGCCGACGCGTTCACCACGCCCGAAGCGAAGGGTTCGTCCGTGTTCGCGCTGTCGGAACACGGCGCGTCGAGCGCCGCGGCGCGCTGGATGGCAAACAAGGAGAACTCGTCGGATCAGATCGGCGGCATCAACATCAAGTCGGCCGACGCCTCCGTCAACCGCGCGCTGTTCGATATGTCGACCACCGCGCAGATTCGCGATTCGATGCGCTACGGCAACTTCGTGCTGAAGGAGATCGGCGGTATCAACAAGCTGCACAAGGGTTCGGTCGAACAGGCCGGATTCGCCGTGCTGAAGGCGCCGGACATTCCGTCGATCCTGGTGGAGACCGCGTTCATCAGCAACCCGGACGAGGAGCGCCGCCTGAACGACGACGCCTATCGCGACAAGATGGCCGATGCGATCATGAACGGCATCAAGCGCTATTTCGCGGCCAATCCCCCTCTGGCCAAGAACCGCATGACCTGATGCGGGGTGGCACGCAGGCAACAAAAAACGGCCGCTCGATGCGGCCGTTTTTTTTGCGTCACGCTTGAGCGCTGTTCAACGCGCCGGTGAAAAACGTTGCACGACCCACCCGCCGAACACATTCACCGCCAAACCCGCCATCACCAGCAAGGCGCCCACGACCTGCACCGTGGACAAGTGCTCGTCGAGAAACAGCGAAGCCGACGCCAGTCCGACAATCGGCACCAGCAGCGAGAACGGCGCCACCTGGCTGGCCGGATAGCGCGACAAAAGCCGGCTCCACAGACCATAGCCGATCAACGTCGCGATAAATGCGAGGTACACAATGGCGAAAATCGACATCGCGCTGATCCCGGACAACGCCGCGACGATCCGCTGCGGCCCTTCGAATGCGTACGACAGCGCGAGGAACGGCAACGGCGGAATCAGGCTGCCCCACACCACCAGCGCGACCAGATCGACCTTGCCGACCTTCTTGGTGACGATGTTGCCTAACGCCCAGGAACAGGCGGCGCACAACGTCAGCACGAAACCGGCGAGCGTCATCGCATGGCCGCCTTGCATGCCGATGACCGCGAGACCGGCCGCCGCGATCAACAAGCCAACGACGTTCGGCACGCGAAAGCGCTCATGCAGAAACACGGCCGCGAAAATCAGCGTGAAGAACGCCTGTGCCTGCAAGACAAGCGAAGCGAGCCCCGCCGGCATGCCGACGTACATGGCCGAGAACAGGAAGGCGAATTGCCCGAATGAAATCGTCGCGCCGTAGGCAAACAGCCAGCGCCACGGCATTTGCGGCCGTTTGACGAAAAACACGGCGGGCACCGCGGCGAGCGTGAAGCGCAGCGCGCCGAGCAGCATGGGCGGCACGCCGTGCAGGCCTACCTTGATCACCACGAAATTGACGCCCCACGCCACCACGACGACCAGCGCGAGCAGTAAGTCCCTGGGCGACATCCCAGTCTCCATTTGATTGTTCGATCTGGCAGTTTAGCGGAGCCCGCCGCGCCACGGGAGCCGCGCGCATTACGGAATCCCGAAGTCGCCATGCGGCGCAAACCGTCAGCATTGCGCCCTCCGCAGTAGAATCGTCTATCGAGCAAAAAACCGACTACCCCCTTTCAGCCGAGCCCGCCCATGTCTTCCTCGATTAAAGCCGTTCTCAAACCGCATTTGCGCGACGTCGGTAACCTCACCGTGCGGCGCGTGCTGCCGGCCATGGCGGCGCGCCTGATCGGCCCGTTCATCTTTTTCGACCACATGGGCCCTGCGACGCTCGCTCCCGGCGTCGGACTCGACGTACGTCCACACCCGCATATCGGGCTTGCCACCGTCACGTATCTGTTCGAAGGCTCGATCATGCATCGCGACAGCCTCGGCTCCGAGCAGAAGATCGTCCCAGGCGACGTCAACTGGATGACGGCGGGCCGCGGCATCGTCCATTCCGAGCGCACGCCCGCCGAAGAGCGCGCGAGCGGCCAGACCATGCACGGCATCCAGACCTGGGTCGCGCTGCCGCTCGAAGACGAAGATATCGAGCCGTCCTTCTCGCATCACGCCGCCGAGACGCTGCCGGTGGTCGAACGCAACGGCGTCGCGCTGCGCGTGATCGCGGGCACCGCGTTCGGCGCAACCTCGCCGGTCGCGACCTTTTCCGGCACGCTGTATGTAGCTGCGGAATTCGCCCCGGGTGGCGCCTTCGCGCTCGAACCGGAACACGAGGAGCGCGGCGTCTATCTGGCGGAAGGCGATCTGGAGATCGACGGCACACCGCTCGAAGCAGGTCAGATGGCCGTGCTCGCACTCGACGAAACCGTCACGCTTGCCAGCACCCACGGCGCGCGTGTCATGCTGCTCGGCGGCGAAAAACTGGACGGCGAGCGTTTTATCGAATGGAATTTCGTCGCCAGTTCGCGCGGGAAGATCGAAGCGGCGAAGCTGGCGTGGACCAATCAGGAGATGGGCAAAGTGCCGGGTGAAACCGAGTGGATTCCGCTGCCGCTGAAAAAATAAGCCAGCGTGGTCGCGGCCTGCATTCGCCGCGCTGAGTCATTGAATTCGCTGCACACGCCCCCATTTAACCATTAACTGTTTTATCGACGAGGACGTAATGGATACCACGCTGGCCACTTTCGAACGGGACGTCATCACGGCGTCGACACTGGCCCCTGTGCTGGTCGATTTCTGGGCACCGTGGTGCGGTCCCTGCAAGACGCTCGGCCCGATGCTGGAAAAGCTCGAAGCCGAAGCAGCCGGCAAATGGAAGCTCGTCAAAGTGAACGTGGACGAGAACCAGGAACTGGCCGCGCACTTCCAGGTGCGCAGCATTCCGCACGTCATGGCGTTTGCCGATGGCCAGCCGGTGGATCAATTCGTCGGTGTGCTGCCGGAAAGCCAGTTGCGCGAATTCATCGAGCGCCTCGTGCCACAAGGCGCGGAAGCAGCGCGTCTTGAAGCGCAAGCCGCGTTGGCTGAAGGCCGCCGCGAGGATGCTTACAACGCACTGCAAGCAGCGCTCGCCTATGACCCCGGCTTCGACGAGGCGCGCATGGATCGCATCGAGATGCTGCTCGAAGATCAACGTATCGACGAAGCACGCAATGAAGTCGACCTGCTGTCGCCGAAGACCACCCAAGGGATCGACGCCCGCTTCAACGCAATCAAGACCCGGCTCGACGCCGTGGATGCAGCGGCCGATCTGCCGCCCACGGACGCGCTCGAAGCCAAAGTCGCGGCGCATCCGGACGATCTCGAAGCCCGCTTCGATCTGGCGAGTGCGCTCATTGCCCGCCGCAAATACGAAGGCGCGCTCGAGCATCTGCTCGCTATCGTGCAACGCGACCGCACGTTCCGCGAAGACATCGGCCGCAAGACGATGCTTTCGGTGTTCGATCTCGCCGCGCATCAGCCGGAACTGGTGTCGCAATGGCGGCGCAAGCTGAGCGCGCTGCTGTTCTAGGCTGGTTTTAGACCTGTTCCGTATTGCATTCAGACGCGGCGCGGCAGCCGCGTCTGAATGCACTGCCGCACACGCGGCATAAACCGCCCTGGCGTCCTACCGCCCTACCGGCCTATTGCCGTATTACCCCTGGCATCAACCGCTGCCTGCTTTGCCAAAGCCCGTAACACATGCGCGGCCGCGGCAAACCCGAAACTCGCGGTCACGCACACGCTCGATCCAAATCCCGCACAGTTCAGACCCACCGGCCCCGTATGCCCCGGCGACGTGGTCACATGCTCCGCTTCCTCGTCGATATCGCATACGGCGGCTTCCGGATAGATCAACGGTTCGTCGGAGTACACCGCGCTCACCTTGAACTTCGCCTTCGGACCACGCGGGAAACCATGCTGCTTGCGCAACTGCCCGCGCACTTTCGACAACAGCGGGTCCTGGATGGTCAGCGCGAGATCGTCGATCCGGATGCGCGTTGGGTCCAGTTGGCCACCCGCGCCGCCTACCGTGATCAACGGCTGTTTCTTTTCGACGCACCACGCGATCAACGCGGTTTTGGTGCGCACGCTGTCGATTGCATCGATCACGTAGTCAAAACCGCCGCCGAGCGTTGCCGCGAAATTGTCCGGCTCGACGAAGTCTTCCACCAGCCGCACGTCGCAGAACGGATTGATTGCCGCGATGCGTTCGGCCATCGCTTCGACTTTCGGTTTTCCGTAGTTACCGTCCAGCGCATGGATCTGGCGGTTAGTGTTGCTCTCGGCGACATTGTCCAGATCGATCAGGGTCAGCGTGCCGACCGCACTGCGCGCCAATGCCTCTGCTACCCACGAACCCACCCCGCCGATGCCGATCACGGCGACGTGTGCGCCTTCGAATGCAGCGAGCGCCGGCGCGCCGTACAGCCGGGCAACGCCGCCGAAGCGCCGCGCGCGGTCGGCGGTTTCGCTCCCGTCGAGGCTGGTAGTAAGATCAGAAGGCGCGGCGGTGCTGGACATGGTGGAAGGCTCGTTCAAAGCAGGCAAAACACAAAAGTAATGAAAACGCTCGGGCGCGCCCAGGCGTTCCCAGCCCGTATTTTGCCTGATCGCGTCAATCGGCATGACCACGCCAATCTGGAGGACAAACGGCGGCTAACGTTGTAACGTGGCTGTAGCGTGCATATCCACACAGCCCCGCGGGCCTTGATCTGGTTGCGGGCAAAAACTTCAAGCCCTGGCTATACTGATTGGACTGAAGCGTTCGCATAAGAATATGACCTCCCTCGCCGAACTTCGAAAAAATTATTCGCTGGGTTCTTTGGACGTGGCCGATATCGACCGCAACCCGTTTCGTCAATTCGAGACGTGGTTTCAGCAAGCGGTAGACGCCCAATTGCCCGAGCCGAATACCATGACGCTAGCCACGGTCGACTCGCGTGGCCGGCCGTCGGCGCGCATCGTGCTGATCAAAGGCGTCGACGAGCGCGGCTTTGTGTTCTTCACCAATTACGAAAGCCGCAAGGGCCGCGAACTGGCCGCCAATCCCTACGCAAGCCTGCTCTTCTACTGGATCGAACTCGAGCGCCAGGTGCGTATTGAAGGCCGCATCGTCAAAACCAGCGCGGAAGAAAGCGATACGTATTTTGCGTCGCGCCCGCTCGGCTCACGCATCGGCGCGTGGGCGTCCAATCAAAGTCAGGTAATTGAAAGCCGTTCGCAGCTTGAGACGCGCGAACGTGAAATCAGCCTGCAATACGGCGACCATCCACCGCGCCCGCCGCACTGGGGCGGTTATCGTTTGGTACCCGAAGCAATCGAATTCTGGCAGGGCCGGCCGTCGCGTTTGCACGACCGTTTGCTCTACACACGTTCAAGCGAAAACAGCGACTGGCAAATCTCCCGCCTATCGCCTTGAATCGGAATACAACACCATACGCGCGTTGCCAACGCAGCAGCGCGCGCCGGAAGGACTGCGTCTCGCGGCATAGGAGTTGCGCCGCACGGAGACGCAATCCGCACAGGCTTTGCTTTAATTCAACGGACACGGAGAGTTCACATGTTCTGGGAGAAAAAGCTGGCGCAGTGGGTGGAAGAGGTAAAAACCAAGGCTAACCTGCCAGCACGCCTTGTGCTGTGGGACGGTCAGCAACATGACTTCGGGCAGTTCGCCGCGCCTCAGGTCACGCTACATGTCAAAAGCGCTACGGCGCTGCCTTACCTGCTCGAACCGAGCCTCGACAATCTCGGCGAGGCGTATGTGAAGGGCAAGATCGATATCGAAGGCAAGCTATCCGACATCATCAACGTCGGCTATCAGCTGGCGCGCAACACCGTTACCAGCGCAAGCAAGCTGGCGCGCGTGCGACGCTATTTCAATCACTCGAAGTCGTCGGACAAGAAGGCCATTCAGTATCACTACGACGTCTCGAACGAGTTCTACAAGCTGTGGCTCGACGAGAATATGGTGTACTCGTGTGCGTACTTCGAAAACGGCAATGAAGATCTCGCCACCGCGCAGATCAAGAAGATCGATCACATCCTCACCAAGATCCAGTTGCAACCGGGGCAGCGCCTGCTCGATATCGGCTGCGGCTGGGGCGCACTCGTCCTGCGCGCCGCGCAGAAATTCGGCGCGAAGTGTGTCGGCGTGACGTTGTCGCAGAACCAGTTCGATCTCGCGACCGCGCGCGTGAAAGCCGCGGGCCTGGAAAACCAGATTGAGATTCGTCTGCAGGATTATCGCGACGTCGAGGGGCAATTCGATCGCATCACCAGCGTCGGCATGTTCGAGCACGTCGGCCGCAAGAATCTGCCGGGCTACTTCCAGAAGATCCACGATCTGCTCGTCGACGACGGCATCGCCATGAATCACGGTATCACGTCGAGCGATGCGGATAGCGGCGAAACCGCGCTGGGCGGCGGCGAATTTATCGACCGTTATGTGTTCCCGGACGGCGAACTGCCGCACATCAGCCTTGCGCTCGAATCGATGCAGCGCGGTGGGCTTGAAGCGGTTGACGTCGAAAGCCTGCGCCGTCACTATGCGCGCACGCTGGACATCTGGGCGGATAACTTCGAAACGCACGCGGACGAAGCCCGCAAGCTGGTCGACGACGAAAAATTCCGCATCTGGCGCGTGTATCTCGCCGGTTGCGCGTATGCATTCGAAAACGACGACGTCTCGATCTACCAGGTGGTGTGCCGCAAAGCCGGCCGCAGCGCGAAAACCTTGCCGTGGTCGCGTCGCTATATGTACGACAAAACGTTGTGATACGGTTGCGCCGTGGCGATTTACCGTCGCCGCGTGCCGGGGCTACGGGCACTGCATGAGCAGGCCGACGCGGCGCAAACCTTAAACAACAGCAGGTCGGACATAGATGGACCAGAGCGGGACAAGCGAAGTTGAACAGCCGGTGAGCGGCGCAGATGAGGTGCAGGCCGACGCCGTGCAATTCGATCTGTTCGGGATGCCGGTGGAACAGAAGCCGGTATCGGCACCGGCATCCGCACCGAAGCCCGACGCCGGAGCAAAACCACCGCGTGCGACTACGCAAGCCAATGCCGCACCGGCAACGGCCGATACGCCGAGGAAACGCCGCTCACGCGACGTTCTCGCCGCACCGCCCTCTCCCGAACTCCTCGCGATCGCCGCTAACCTGCCGCCGCAGGTTCATCTCGGCACGTCGACATGGTCGTTTCCGGGCTGGAACGGCATCGTCTACGGCGACGAGTACAGCAATAGCAAACTCTCGCGCGAAGGCCTGACGGCCTATGGCGCGCATCCGCTGCTGAAGACCGTCAGCATCGACCGGTCGTTTTACCAGGCGCTCACGGTCACCGAATACTTGCGCTACGCGCAGCAGGTGCCGGAGCACTTCCGCTTCATCGTCAAAGCTCCGATGACGATCACCGACGCCACCGTGCGCGCCGAACGCGGCGAGCCGGTCTCGCTGAATCCGTGCTTTCTGAACGCGCAAATGGCGATCGACGACTTCGTCACGCCATGCCTCGAAGGCCTCGGTGCCAAAGCCGGTGCGCTGGTGTTCCAGCTCTCGCCGCTGCCCGACCAGATGCTCGCGCAACCGGCGGCATTCATCGAGCGACTCGCGGAATTCCTGGCAGCGTTACCGACGCTGCCCGGCGGCACCTGCTATGCGATCGAAATCCGCGATGCAAGTCTGCTCACGCCACGCTTCATCCGCACGCTGAAAGCGGCAGGGGTGCGGTATTGCGTGGGGATTCATGCGCGGATGCCGGACCCGTTACGTCAGGCGGCGGCGCTCGCGCTGCTGGACGGCGAGCCGGCCGGCCCGCTGATCGTGCGCTGGAGTTTGCACGGCGGCTTCAAATACGAGCAGGCGAAAGCCAAGTACGAACCGTTCGACCGGCTGGTCGATCAGGACCCGGACACCCGCGCCGCGCTCGCCGAACTGGCCGCGCGCTACGCGCTGGCCGGCCAGCCGGTGGTGATCGCCGTCAACAACAAGGCGGAAGGCTCGGCGCCGTTAAGCTGCGTGGAACTGGCGCGGGAGATTATCGAGGCGTATGCGCGGCTAGCTCATGAACATGAGCACGACGACACGCAAGCGGCGCCTGAAGCTGAGCCGCAATCGGACCCGAGTGAGCGGGACGAAGACGCCGAACCCGGCAGCCAGAACTGAGCTGCCGGCGCGGGTAAAGCAAGCCGCATCGGACCGCCGGTCCGCCGCCAAAGGCTCAGTTCGCCTTGATCCGATGCGCGAACTTCTGACGGAATTTCGCGACCTTCGGCGCCACCACGAACGAGCAGTAGCCCTGATTCGGATGCTGCGCAAAATAGTTCTGGTGATATGCCTCGGCCGGCCAGTAGTTGCCGTCGAGCGGCAGCACCTGGGTGACGATCTGGCCGTCGTAGATGCCCTGTTCGCCGATCTCGCGGATCGCCTGCAAGGCCGTTTCGCGCTGCGCGTCGGAGTGGGTAAAAATCACCGAACGGTATTGCGTGCCGACGTCGTTGCCCTGCCGGTTCAACTGGGTCGGATCGTGAATCGCGAAGAAAATATCGAGAATCTCGCGATAGCTGATCTTCGCCGGATCGAAGTCGACGTTCACGACCTCCGCGTGGCCGGTCACGCCGTCGCACACCTGCTCGTAGGTCGGCCGCTGGGTGTGGCCGCCCGCATAGCCGGACTCCACTGAGTTCACGCCTTCGACGCCCAGATACACCGCTTCAAGACACCAGAAACACCCGCCACCGAGGGTGGCGATTTCGCCTGTCTGACTCATGCTGCTTGCTCCTTGATACCCATAGCCGGCCGATGCCGGTCCCAGTTCACCGCAACGCTCATGCCACCGCCCAGACTTTCCAGCTTAGCGGTTTTTCCACTAGCTGGCAGGGCGCGCGGCCAGTCCACCGCGATTGCAGTTAAAATTGGGACAAATCGACGATTTTCACTATGACTTTTGAATCATTTGTTTCTGGCCGCATGCACGATGCGTCCGGACCGGGGCTCACCCGGTTTGACGCAAAGGCTTACGTCCAATGAAGCGCGCCAGTCCGCCCAACTTCGACCAGTCCGCCTTTAAACAGGCGCTCAGTCAATTCGCCACCGGCGTCACCGTGATTACGACGCGCGCGGCGTCCGGCCAATTGATCGGCATCACGGCCAGCTCGTTCAATTCGGTGTCGCTCAATCCGCCGCTGGTGCTGTGGAGCCTCGCCACGCGCTCGGCGTCGATGCCGGTGTTCCGGGCGAACAGTCACTACGTGGTCAACGTGCTGGCCGCGTCGCAGCTCGATCTGTGCAAACGCTTCGCGACGGTGAAGGGAGATCGTTTCGAAGGGGTCTCGCATGCCGAGGGCGACACCGGCATGCCGGTGCTCGACGGTGCGCTCGCCTGGTTCGAATGCCACAACCGCAGCCGCTACGAAGAAGGCGACCACGTGATTTTCGTCGGCGAAGTGGAGCGCTGCGGCGTTCACGAGCACGCTGCGGAGCTTGCGCCGCTGGTGTTCCAGAACGGCCAGTTTCACGGGCTCAAGCCGTTCTGAACGGACGGCGGCGCCTTTGGATCGGCGGCCTCCACGCGCCCAGATACAGGCGTGCGTGAGCGGCCCGCCGCCCGCATTCAGCTATGCGTCGCGCTGTGGCCGCTGCTTTTCGTCACCAGCGACACCGGTACGCCCGAATCTTCCTTCAGCGTCTGCAGCACGATATTCGAACGAATATCCATCACGCCCGGCGCCTTGTAGAGGCGTTGCAGCACGAAATCCGAATAGTGTTTGAGATTGTGGGCGAGCACCCGCAACAGATAGTGGGTTTCGCCGGTCACGACAAACGCGCCGACGACCTCCGGCCAATCCCGCACCGCTTCGGCAAAACGCTCGTGCCAGTTTTCCTGGTCGTTGCGCATCGACACCTGCACGAACGCTTCCAGTTCGAAACCCAGCACTTCGCGGTTCAGACACGCGCGGTAATGTTCGATGACGCCCTGCTCTTCCAGCAGACGCAGGCGTCGTAGACAGGCCGACGGCGAAAGCGAAATACGCTCCGCCAAATCGAGATTGCTGATCCGTCCTTCTTGCTGAAGCACCGTCAAGATACGGCAATCGGTGGCGTCGAGCGAGATCGCGTTCATATTCGGTCTCCCTTTCCCATTTGACTCAAATTATGTTCCAAGACACGGCTCAGAAGGAGATTTTTTCGCAATCACATTTCGCGTCAAGCCACCTATCATTTGTGGATAGACACAATCCGCCGATGGAGACATGGACACACTCTGGGACATCACCCCCGCCGTCGATACGGCGACGCCCGTCTGGCCGGGCGATACGCCGGTCGGCATTGAACGCGTGTGGCGCATGGAGGCGGGCTCGCCCGTCAACGTCGCGCGCCTGACACTGTCGCCGCACACCGGCGCTCACACCGACGCCCCCCTTCACTACGACGCCGAAGGCGCGGCAATCGGCCAGGTTGCGCTCGATGCGTACCTTGGACGGTGTCGCGTGATTCATTGCATCGGCGCTTCGCCTGTTGTGACGCCACAACACCTGAGCGGCTCGCTCGACGACCTGCCGCCGCGAGTCTTACTACGCACTTACAAAAACGCGCCGACTGAGGCTTGGGACAGCGCGTTCTGCGCGGTCGCGCCGGAAACGATCGACTTGCTGGCAACGAGAGGGGTGAAGCTGATCGGCATCGACACGCCGTCGCTCGATCCGCAGGAATCGAAGACGATGGACGCGCATCACCGGATTCGCGCGCACCGCATGGCGATCCTCGAAGGCATCGTGCTGGATGCCGTCGCGCCCGGCGAGTACGAGTTGATCGCGCTGCCGCTCAAGCTCACCACGCTCGACGCGAGCCCTGTGCGCGCCGTGCTGCGGGCGCTGCCCGAATCGCGCTGAGTACAGGCGCCACACGCATTGCAGGCGCCCGGCGAGGCTGAATCACATTCACCGAACTACCCAATCCCTTTGACTGGACCAACATGAACACTCGTGACGAAGCACTGGCGCTCGATAACGCCGACCCGCTCGCGCCGCTGCGCGACCAGTTCGCACTCTCGCCGAGCACCATCTATCTCGACGGCAATTCGCTCGGCGTGCCGCCGGCCGCCGCCGCCCAACGCGCGCAGACTGTGATCGGCGCCGAATGGGGCGAAGGCCTGATCCGCAGCTGGAACACTGCGGGCTGGTTCGAATTGCCGCGCCGTCTCGGCAACAAGCTCGCGCCGCTGATCGGTGCGGCTGACGACGAAGTGGTCGTCACCGACACGATTTCGATCAACCTGTTCAAGCTTTTGTCGGCGGCCGTGCGCCTCGCAAACGCGCGCGATCCGAAGCGTCGCGTGATCGTTTCCGAGCGCTCGAATTTCCCGACCGATCTGTACATCGCGCAAGGGCTGATCGAACAGCTCGACCGCGGCTATGAATTGCGCCTTGTCGACGATCCCTCCGAGTTGCCCGCCGCGATCGGCGACGACACCGCAATCGCGATGATCACGCACGTGAATTACCGCACCGGCTACATGCACGACATGGCCGCGCTGACCAGACTCATCCACGACAAGGGCGCACTCGCGCTGTGGGATCTCGCGCATTCGGCGGGCGCGGTGCCGGTCGATCTGAACGGCGTCGGCGCCGACTACGCAGTCGGCTGCACGTATAAATATCTGAATGGCGGCCCCGGTTCACCGGCGTTCGTTTGGGTACCGAAGCGCCACCAAAACGATTTCGCGCAGCCGCTGTCCGGCTGGTGGGGGCATCGCGCGCCGTTCAAGATGGACCCGGCCTACCAGCCCGATGACGGCATCGGCCGCTTCCTGTGCGGCACGCAGCCGATGGTGTCGATGTCGCTCGTCGAATGCGGACTCGATGTGTTCCTGCAAACGGATATGCAAACGATCCGCGCCAAGTCGCTCGCGTTGACCGATCTGTTTATCGAACTGGTCGAAGCGCGTTGCGGCGAGTTTCCCTTGAAGCTCGTCACGCCGCGTGAGCATGCGCAACGCGGTTCGCACGCGAGCTTCGAGCATCCGCATGGCTATGAAGTGATGCAGGCGCTGATCGCGCGAGGTGTGATCGGCGACTATCGCGAGCCCCATGTGTTGCGGTTTGGTTTTACGCCGCTGTATACGCGCTTTGTCGATGTATGGGATGCAGTGGAGACGCTGCGCGAGGTGCTTACGCAAGAGAGCTGGCGAGCACCTGAATTTGCCGCACGCGGCGCAGTGACCTGAGGAACACGTAATGACCGATCACATGCAAACGCCGGGATTGCCGGAAGAGAAGCCGGCGCAAGGCTGTCCGTTTGGGCACGGCAGTGGGGCTGTCCATTCGGCTCCGGAGACGGCCTCCGCTACGGCCGCTGCTGCAGATTCCGGCGATGGCTGGCATGACGCGCAACTCGATTTTTCGGAGTCGATGAGTTACGGCGATTATCTTTCGCTGGGCAAGGTGTTGGACGCGCAGCATCCGTTGTCGCCGGATCACAACGAGATGCTGTTTATCATCCAGCACCAGACGAGTGAGTTGTGGATGAAGCTCGCGCTGTATGAACTGCGCGCGGCGTTGAAGGCTGTGCATCGCGACGAGTTGCCGCCAGCGTTCAAGATGCTCGCACGCGTGTCGCGGATCATGGAGCAGCTCGTCCAGGCATGGAGCGTTCTCGCGACGATGACGCCGTCCGAGTACACGGCGATGCGGCCTTACCTGGGCAGCTCTTCCGGATTCCAGTCTTATCAGTATCGGCAGATCGAGTTTTTGCTCGGCAATAAGAATGAGCAGATGCTGAAGCCGCATGCGCATCGGGCCGATGTATTCGCAGAGGTTAAGGCCTCGCTGGAATCACCTTCTTTCTACGACGAAGTCGTGCGCTTGCTGGCGCGGCGTGGATTTGCAATTTCACCTTCCAGGTTGGAGAGAGACTGGACGCAGCCGACTGTCCATGATGCTTCTGTCGAAGCAGCCTGGCTGGAGGTCTATCGGAATCCTTCGCAACATTGGGAGCTGTACGAGATGGCGGAGGAACTTGTCGATCTCGAGGATGCATTTCGCCAGTGGCGCTTCAGGCACGTGACGACCGTCGAGCGGATCATCGGATTCAAGCAAGGCACGGGCGGCACGAGCGGCGCGCCTTATCTGCGCAAGATGCTAGATGTGGTTCTGTTTCCTGAGCTTTGGCATGTGAGGACGATGCTTTAAGACGCCAGTTCACCAAGCATTCCTGAAATTCGGCTGCGCCCTCGTCTGCTGGAACATCTTCAGGCGTACGGAGCAGCCTTTTTTAACTGGCCTCTTAAGCCCAGCGTATTCCTCTGTCTATCCCGGTCCCTGTTGCCCCCTCCCGTTGACCTGGTTGTTCAGCCCGCATCGCGCGGGCTTTTTTTATCCGCGTGTTTGCCCGTGCGCATCATGCCTGCGCGCGTTAGGCCATTTCCCCGGACGGTTCCATCGGAACAGTCCGAATTGATGCAAACGTTGCTGTGCCGCGAATTTTACGATTTGTGGACATTCCATTGGTTCGATCTCCGCTAGTTTACGGCCGGTTAATAGTCCGTAATACGAAGCATAAAAATGAACCGGAAGACATACAGGCTGGTGTACAGCCGACTCAGAGGAATGCTTGTCGCCGTCGGGGAAACTGCTGCGGCAATGGGTAAGGAGGCAGGACAAACCACGGTACGCAGCAGAACATCACCGGGTGTGGTTTTTTCGTTACGACAGATTGCGTTCGCCGCGCTCGCACTCATCGGCGCGCTGCCCTCGCTGTCGGGCGCGCAGATCGTTCCGGGCGGCGCGCACGCACCGTCCGTGGTCCAGACACAGAACGGGCTGGATCAGGTGAACATCAACCGGCCCTCCGGTGCGGGCGTCTCGATGAACACCTATGGCCGCTTCGATGTGCCGTCGAAAGGCGCGATCCTGAACAATTCGCCTGCGATCGTGCAGACGCAGCAGGCGGGCATGATCAACGGCAATCCGAACTTCGGCCCTGGCCAGTCGGCGCGCGTCATTGTCAACCAGGTCAACAGCAGCGCGGCGAGCCAGATCAACGGGCATCTGGAAGTAGCGGGCCAGCGCGCGGAGGTGGTCATCGCGAACGGAAGCGGGATTTCCGTGAACGGCGGCGGCTTTATCAATACGTCCAGAGCCATCCTGACCACGGGCACCCCGAACTTTGCGCCGGATGGTTCGCTGGCCGGTTTCAACGTCACGGGCGGCAACATCAGCATCCAGGGTTCGGGCCTGAATGCGGGCGATACCGATCAGGTGGACCTGCTCTCGCGCGCCGTCCAGGCGAACGCCGCAACTTACGCGAAGAACCTGAATGTCGTGGCCGGTGCGAACAGCATCAGTCATGACACGCTTGATGCAACGCCTGTCGCGGGCGATGGTCCGGCGCCCGGTGTCTCCATCGACGTGAGCCAGCTTGGTGGAATGTACGCGAACAGGATCGTTCTGGTCGGCACGGAGAATGGCGTCGGCGTGTCGAATAAAGGGGTTCTCGCCGCGCAGGCAGGTGATCTCGTATTAAGCACCAATGGGCTGTTGACGCTTGCCGGGCAGACCAATGCGAGCGGTAACCTTGCCTTGTCAGCGCGCGACGGTATCGACAACAGCGGCACCACCTATGCGCAGCATAACGCGACAGCGAACACGTCTGGCGCGCTCACGAACAGCGGCGTGCTGGCCGCGCAGCAGAATACGACCGTTAATGCGGGTAGTGTCGCCTCGACCGGCACGCTCGGCGCAGGTGTGAACGGCGACGGCAGCCTGGCGCAGGCGGGCGACCTTTCTGTGACGTCAGGCGGCACATTGACCGCGACCGGACGTAACGCGGCGGGCGGCAATGCGGCGCTGAATGGCACGGCAGTCAATCTCGCCGGAAGCCGTACCTCGGCTAACGGAGCGCTGGTCCTGACCGCGAGCGGCGGTGATCTGAACCTGTCGGGCGCGACGGTGACGGCGGGCAGCGCGCTGGACACGCGCGCCTCCGGGACGCTCACAAACGACAGCGGGGTTCTGTCCTCGGGCGGTGCGCAGACCGTCGCGGCCGGCGCACTGTCCAACCGCGATGGCCAGATCGTCTCGGGTGGCACGCTCAACGTCACTGCAACTAGTGACTTGCTGAACCAGGGCGGCACGCTGCAGGCAGCAGGCGCGTTCTCCGTCAATGCGGGTTCGCTCGACAACACGGGAGGTCATGTTGCAGCGCTAGGCGCGGACGGCCTCACGCTGACCACAACCGGTCTGCTGAACAACGGCGCGAGTGGGACCGGGGTTGGCACCATCGGCGGCAACGGCAATGTGGCCGTGCAGGCCGGTCAGATCGCGAACGCTGGTTCAATTACAGCGGTGCAGTCGCTGATTGCCGGCGCCGTGCAGAGCCTGTTCAACGGCGGCACGCTGGCGGCGAACGGCAACGTCACGCTGGCCACAGGTTCGACGCTGACGAATGCGAACACCATCGCGGCGGGTCGTCTGATCACGCTTTCTGCCGCGACGTTCGACAACAGCCGCGGCAACCTCGGTGCGGACCAGCTCGCGCTGCATGCGTCGGACCTGGTCAACCGCAGCGGCACTATCACGCAGACCGGCACGGGCACGACGACCCTTGACGTGACCGGCACGCTCGACAACTCCGGCGGAACGCTGCAGACCAACAGCGATAGCCTCTCGCTCAGCCCCGCTGCGCTCGTCAACGACAACGGCACGATTGCCAGCTCCGGCACGGGCACGCTAACGGTCAATACTGCAACACTGTCGAACAATGGCGGCACGATCGCGACGAATGGTGCGCTTGATGTCCGCTCGGGTGCGGCTTCGAACCGGGGCGGCACGCTGGCCGCGCAGACGGGTGCGACGTTACACGTCGCCTCGCTGGACAACAGCTCGGGCGGCTACGTCGGCGCGCAGACTGTTTCTGTGTCGGGCACGGGCGCAGTGAACAACGCGGGCGGCACAATCCAGGCCGATGACACGCTGTCCATCTCCGCACAGTCGGTTGCCAACGATGGCGGTTCCATCGCGAACGGCGGTACGGGCACGGCGACGGTTAGCGCGAGCGGTGCAATCACGAACACGACCAACGGACTGATTGGCGGCAATGGCGATGTATCGGTATCGGGCGGCAGCATCGGCAATGCGGGCGGCACCGTCACGGCGGGTGGCGCGGCCACGGTGCAGTCCGGCAGCACGCTCGATAACCGGGCGGGCCTGATTCAGGGTATGGATATCGTGTCGGTGTCGACCCTAGGCGCCATCGACAATACGGGCGGGCAGATCGAGGCAGACGGCACTGCTGCCACGCTCGCCGTGACAGGCGCATCGCTCGACAACACGAACGGGCGTATCGCGAACACCGGATCAGGCGCGACGACGGTCAGCGCGGCCACCGTCACGAACAGCAATACGGGCGGTGTCGCTGGTGCGGGCACCATCGGCGGCAACGGCGACCTGAGCGTGAACGCCGACACGCTGTCGAACACGAATGGCGCGCAGCTTGTGTCGGGCCACGACCTCACGCTGAGCATCGCGCAGCTTGCGGACAACACGAACGCGACGCTCTCTGCCACAAACAACGTCACCCTCAACGGCCCAAACGCAGGGGTCATCAATGCGGGCGGCTCGATCCGCGGCAACGGTGCGATTACGCTGAATGCGGCTTCGCTCGACAACACATCTGGCCGCATTGGTAATGACACGGGCAGCGGCGGTTCGATATCCATCAATGCTGGCACGCTGGCAAACCAGGACGGCGCAATCGGCAGTGACCAGAATCTGAGTGTCACTGCGAACCAGCTTACGGGTGACGGCAGGATCATTGCCGGTAACGACGGTGCGGTCACGGTCAACGGCGACTACACGCTCACCGGCAGCAACCAGATCCAGGCTAACCACGACCTGACGTTCACGGCAGCAGGCACCTTCACGAATCAGGGCACGCTCGGCGCGGTGAACGCGCTGACGGTGAACGCGGCGAACGTGGACAACCAGGCAGGCGCGGATCTGAACTCGTCGACCACGACGGTCAATGCGGCGAACGCGATCACCAACGAAGGCCGCATCGAAGGCGATACCGTTACGACACATAGCGGGTCGCTGGCCAACACAGCAGCGATCATCGGCAACACGGTCACGCTGAACGCCAGCCATTCCATCGCCAACACCGGCGCTGCCGCCGTAATGGCCGCGGCTTCGCAACTGAACCTGTATTCGCCCGGCGATATCTCTAATACGGGCGGTGCGAATCTCTTCAGCCTGGGCGACATCAACATCGCTGCAGATGGCACGCGCGATGCGAACGGCCTGCTCGCGAACCGCAGCCACTCCGTTACCAACGACCAGTCCACCATCGAGGCGCAGGGCAGCATCGAAATTGCCACGCAGACGCTCACCAACGCGCGGCCCGCGCCCACCGTCGAGACGGTGACAACCGGTGTTGAAGCCGAACATCAGACCAAGCGCTCGAAGTACATGGCCTGTACGACGACGAATGCCGACAAGGGTTACTGTACACAGGCCATGTGGGACAACGGCTACATCGCGCCGGTCAACGCGACCTTCTCCAGCGCGGACGTTGTGTCGCACGCGTCCGGTCCGAATGCGACGGACAAGGTGCTGGTGGTGAACATCAATGGCCAGCCGCAGACGATCTGGTACAACACCCTGACGGCTAACACCGACGGCACGATCACCGTCAGCTACTGGGACGGCTACGATCCGCACGTCAACTACGATCCCGGCACCGAATACGCGTCGCGCAACGACGCCCACAAGGGTTACCAGCGTGTCGAGATCGCCCGCGACACGACCACCACCACGCAGCAGGACCAGGTAAGCGGCCCGCAGGCGCAGCAGTCGCAGATCGTGGCGGGCGGCAACATGGTGCTTGCGAACGTCGGCATGCTGAACAATGAGTACAGCGCCATTGGCGCGGGCGGCTCGATCCAGATTGGCAGCGCCGATGCGAGCACCGATGCAACCGGCGACGTGGCGAGCGGCAACTATGGCGGCACGCTGGTGAACAACATCGGCCAGACGCTCTACCAGTACCAGAAGCAGGACATCGTTTCGACCTACGCGTGGAACGAGAACATTTCGCGCGATGTCGGCACCGTGGTTGAGCCGTCGATAGTTCTGTCCCCGGTCGCCATTGGCGGCACGGGTGGGACGATCATCGCAAACAACACCGTGCAGATCAGCGCGACCGACATCGACAACACGAACGTGGCGGCGGCCAACTCCGCAACCGGCGCGACGGGCGGCACGCTGGGCGCGAACGGCACCGTGGGCGGCATCACCGGCACAGGTGCGCAGACCGTCAACCTCGCCACCGGCCAGACACAAACTATTAACGCGCCGCAGTCCATTGCCGGACCGGGCGGTGCGCTGAATATCACGCTGCCGTCGAGCGGCCTGTATACCTTTAACACGGCCCCCGGCGCGTCGTATCTGGTGGTCACCGATCCGCGCCTGACGAGTTACACGAGTTTCATATCGAGCGACTACATGCTGGGAGCGCTCGGACTCGATCCGTCGAAGACCATCAGGCGGCTCGGTGACGGCGTGTACGAAGAACAGATGGTACGCAACCAGATCACGCAGCTCACGGGCCGGGTCTACCTGCAGGGCTACACCAGCAACGAGGACGAGTATCGCGCGCTGATGAACAGCGGCGTGAACGTCGCGAAGGAATTCAATCTTGAACCGGGCATGGCACTGACCGCCGCGCAGATGGATGCGCTGACGAGCGATATCGTCTGGCTGGTCAGCCAGAGCGTCACGCTGCCCGATGGCACGACGCAAACGGTGCTGGCCCCGGTCGTCTATCTGGCCCACGCCCACGCGAACGACCTGAAGCCGACCGGCGCGCTGATCGCCGCTGATGATGTGGAAATTCACGCGACGGGCAGCGCGACCAACTCAGGCGTTATCAGGGGCGGTACACAGACCGTTATTGCCGCGACCAGCATCCTGAACCGGGGTGGCTCCATCGGTAACGGTTCGGGCAGCAGCACGGACAGCGGCACGACCGTAGTTTCGGCGACCAATGATGTCGTCAACGCGTCGGGACGCATCACCGGCAACCGGGTCGCCGTGCTTGCCGGTCATGACATCGTGAACACGACGCTGGTGGATAGCGTGGGCGTCAGTTCGGCGGTGGGCGACAGCAAGATCAGCCAGAGCCTGCTGGGCACACAGGGCACGATTGCATCGACGGGTGACCTGCTTGTCGTGGCGGGAAATGACCTGTCAGTTCACGGTGCAAACATCGCGGCTGGCGGCAACGCGCAGATCGCAGCGGGTCACGATATTACGGTGGATACCGTGCAGTCTGATACGTCGCAGTCCGTGACGAAGAACGACCAGCACCATTGGGAAGCCAGCAGCACGCTCAACCAGACGAGCGGCATCAGTGCTGGCGGCGACCTTGCGATGCAGAGCGGTAACGATACGACGCTTAAAGGGGCGACGCTCAGCGCGGGCGGTGATATGACGGTTGTCGCGGGTGGCAATCTGACGGCCACGACCGTGACCAACACCGCGACCTACAACAATGTCGCCACGGACGACAAAACCCGCAAACAGTCCGAGCGCAGCTACGACGAACAGGCAGTCGGCACGAACCTTATCGCGGGCGGCAATGCCACGCTCGCGGCCCTGAGTGCCGATCCCGGCAAAGGCAGCGTCACGCTCACGGGTTCGTCGCTGGCGGCGGGCAGCGGCGCCGCAACCATTGCAGCCACGAGTGACGTGACTATCAACGAAGGCCGCGAGGAACACGATTCGTACGCGGCGACCGAATCGAAGCGTGGCAGCTTCGTGCATGGCTCGACCACCGACACGATGCGAAACACGCAGGCGAACATCGGCGTGGGTAGCACTGTGTCCGGCGACACGGTCACGGTCAGTGCGGGCAGGGATCTGAGCGTGAAAGGTTCGACCGTCGCGGGCACGAACGACGTGAATCTGGCTGCGGCGGGCAACGTGAACATCACGACCTCACAGGACACGCAGGGCACGTCGAGCTATTACCAGAAGCACGCGTCCGGCTTTGGCACGAGCGGCGGAATTGGCATATCGGTGGGCAGCAGGACGCAGACCGATACCGCTCACGACGCTACGGTAACGAACACTGGCAGCACGATCGGCTCGCTCAACGGCAATCTGAACCTTACCGCAGGCAAGGACGTGCATGTCACGGGTAGTGATCTGGTTGCCGCGCAGAATGTCACCGGTACCGGCGCGAACGTCACGATCGACTCTGCCGTCGATACGATGCATCGCGACGAGACGCATGAGGTGAAACAGAGCGGCTTTACGCTCGCGATCAAGGCTCCGGTGGTTGACGCGGTGTCCAGCGCGGTTGACGAGGCGCATGCGGCGAGCCACAGTCAGGATGACCGTGCTGCGGCATTGCTCGGCATGGCGGCGGCAAGTAGCGCGGTGGATGCAATCGGCGCAGGCAGAGCCGCAGCGGGCGCGCTCGCCGGCGGCGAGAAGCCGGAAGCAAAGATCGAACTCAGTTACGGCAGCAGCCACAGCAGGAACACCTACACGGAAGAGAGCACGACCCGTCGCGGCTCAGGTGTCACGGCGGGCGGCACGGTTGCATTTGTGGCGCCCGGCGACGGCTCATCTGGCAACAGCGCGGGAAGTGGCAACCTGACGATTGCGGGTTCGAACGTGAACGCGAATGACGTGATCCTTGTAGCAAGGAATCAGGTCAATCTCGTGAACACGACGGATACCGACTCGACGCGCAGCAGCAACGAGTCCAGCAGCGCGAGTGTCGGTGTCTCCTTTGGCACGCAGGGCTGGGGAGTCGATGCGTCGATGTCGAAGGCGCGCGGCAACGGCAACAGCGATGCCGCCATGCAGAACAACACGCACGTGACGGCCGCGAACACGGCGACGATTATTTCGGGCGGCGATACGAACATAATCGGCTCGAATGTGAATGGTCGCCAGGTGAACGCCGATGTCGGCGGCAACCTGAACATCGCGAGCGTGCAGGACACGATGGCGAGCGCCGCCCATCAGGAGAGCTCGGGCGGCGGCTTTGCAATCAGCCAGGGTGGCGGCAGCGCGAGCTTCAGCCATACGAACGCGAACGCCAATGGCCACTACGCGGGCGTGAACGAACAGGCGGGCATCCAGGCGGGTGACGGTGGGTTCAATATCAGGGTCAAGGGCAACACGGACCTGACTGGGGCAACCATTGCTAGCACGGCCACCCCGGATAAAAACAGCCTGACGACGGGCACGCTAACCTACTCCGATATCGCGAACAGTTCGAACTACGATGCCAAGAGCAGCGGGGTCTCGGCCGGCGCTTCAATGGGCTTGCCGGACAAGGTGGTTGGACCGGCCTCGGTGCCGAACTCGGGCGGTATCACGCCTTCCCTCAGCCAGCACGACAGTGGCAGTGACAGCGCGACGACACGCAGCGGGGTGAGCGCCGGCGCGATCAATATTACTGACACTGACCATCAGACGCAGGACGTGGCGAGCCTGAACCGCGACACGTCGGACACGAACGGGACGGTCGCGAAAACGCCGGACCTGAACAGCCTGCTGGATCGGCAGGCCGACATGATGAGTGCGGCGAGCGCGGCCGGTCAGGCAGTGGCGACGCAGATCGGCAACTATGCGGACCGGCGTCTGCAGGAGGCTCGGGATGCGGGCGACCAGGCGGGAATTGCGGCGTGGTCTGAGGGTGGCAGCGCGCGCGTGGCGATGCACACAGCAGGCGGTGCGCTGGTGGCCGGACTCGGCGGCGGCAATGCGTTGGGCGGCGCTGCGGGTGCGGCGACTTCGGCGGTACTGGCGGGGAACCTGAACGATATCAGTAACGCGGTGACCGGGGCGAATCCAACCGGTGACGCCGATGCGAACCGAACGCTGGGCAATATCCTGACCAATGCGCTGGCCGGAAGTGCGGGCGGACTTGTGGGTGGGAATTCGGGTTCGTTCAGCGGTGCGAATGTCGATCTGTATAACGCGCGTGCACACTGCGACAATGGCAGTTGCGAGGGTGGCACGGGTTCAGTGCTCTCCGGCATCGGAAGCTGGATTGCTGACCAGTTCGCGAGTGCGGGACGCGGTGCGCAGAACATGGGCAACCAGTTCGCGGCGCTGGTGAACGCGAACGGCCCGCAGGGGCCGTATGTTGATCCGAACGATCTGGGTGGATCCGGACCGGGGCATCCGCCCACGGCATCGGGCGGCGGTGCGGTGGTGACGCCGCCGGTGGTTGCATGTGGTCCGGCCGGTTGTGTTGTGTCGCCACCGGTTGCGGTGCCTGGGACGGCGGGGTATGTGCCGGGTAATGCGATACTCAATAACGGAAACGGCGACGAGCAAGCCACAGAAAGTGCGGCAAACGGTAACCCGAATATTCAGTTCGGGGCCAATGACAATCAGAGTAGCCACACCTTCCGTCACGTTATCGGCGGCGGTTATGATGCCACCGCAGTTCAAAATGCCGTGACGAGTGACCTCAATAACGTTAGGGCGTCGCTACCTCAGGGGCAGTACACAGGCACCGTCGTTGTGAACGGGACGACATTCACCTACAGTTCCTACAAGCTTCCCGACGGAACGATTAACGTCGGACGTATTACACCACCGAGATGAGCATGAGCACTGTGAGACTGTTGAGAGATGCCGAAAAGGCGCTGCTCACCCACTTGATCGTTGAGAAACCTCAAGCAGCGCATCTTCTCAGTTCCCTTTCCCACGCACTTGTTGAGGAAATGAATGACGGCGGAATGGGAGGGCTGCGCTTTTGTGCTTCCGATGCGAGGTCGCGTCGTCTCGGCGAGCAGTTGGTCGAAAGGGAGTTCGTCGATAGCGATGGCATACCCATTATGGTTGCTATCAACTTGGATGAGCACGGTGATCTTTACGAGCTTGACATGTGGAAGGTTGATTTTTCCCCGCTGAAGCAGTTTCCGACCGTGATCGAGTGATTTCACACGCAGCTACACGACTTCGGGGTATGGGGCGGGTAATGCGATTCTGTCCGATAGCGGTGATGGGCAGCTTGGTGGCAAGAGCATTGGCGATTTGTCCGATGCGGCGAAGGTACCCGACTCGTCAGATAAGTCGGGCGAGCTGAGTGCTGCTGGTCGCGCACTTCAGAAACATGGCGGACGGGATGACAGTGCTTTCCCGTCTGCAAAAGGGAATCCTGCTGCGATCAATGACCAAGGACAGCAGATCGTAGATGGTATTCTGAATAATCCGGATAGCACGGTGACGCAGCGGAACACCGGTCGTTTCGGTAATGTAATTGACATTACTGCTCCTAATGGGCTAGGCGTTCGCTACAGTGCCGATGGGAAATTTATTGGTTTCTTGGAGCCGAGCAAATGAAATCACTAAGAGCGCAGATTGCGAGTGTGACAGACCGGGAAAACCTCATTTACGAAATCTGGCATGAGAACAGGCAGGTCGCTGAAATATCGAAGGAGCCCGGTCGCGGTTACGAGATTGAGATATATCCCGCTGTCGACAACGGCTCATGGCAATTCGATCTGAACGAGTTCAAGGCGATATTGGAAAGCGGGATTATGGAGCTAGCGAATAATCCGCAGTGATTGATGAACAAACCCGGCGTTGGCCGGGTTTGTTGTTTGTGGGTGTTACTCAGTTACGTCTGCTGCGTCGTTGCAGCATGGCTTCGGCTTCAGGCGCGGTCATGTACCTGCTGGCGATCCTGTAGTCATAGTCCGGGGTGATGGTGATGTGTCCGTGCCGGTAGTCGATACTGAACAGGACCTGGTTGCCCGGCAGGAAGCCCGCGTGTTCGAGCATGGCATCGGTGACCTGCATCCAGGGAAATGTTGTACGTCTGTCGTGTTCGTGCGCGGGGTCAGCTTCAAGCGCGACGGAAATGCGCGTGACGTGTTCGTTGCGTGCGCGACGTGGTTTAAGATTGGCGTCAGCCATAGTCAACTCCTTCGGTCAGTTGGTGGTGGTCAGCGGTCGGTGAGTGCTCGTAGCACTCACCGACCGCGCTCCGGTTACACCACTACTGTGTCTTCCTTCATTGGTCGCCTAACCACCGGCTGTTCGTTCCGACTAGGTGATGAGCTATGTCAGCATCAAAAATACTTGAGCTGTATGCCCGCGAAGGGCGAAGCCTTATCGACAACGGTTTAAATGAAGCGGTGCTTCCTCTCGCGGCCGCGGAGACTGCGCTGACACTGTTTGCTCAGCAGCGGTGGCGTGTGTTGGGCGGCGATGTGTATCAGCTAACGGAAGGCGATCGCTTTGAGTCGACTTACGAGGATTGGTTTTATGAGGGGGATGATGCAGACGAGAGCGTTGCTGTAGCTCGCAACTTCATAAATGGTCTGGGCACGCGGCCTGTTTATATTGTGTTTGTTGTAGCTGCATGATAGCAGTAGTTTGATGGCAAACCCGGCCGCGGCCGGGTCTGTTGTTTGTGGAGTCGTTCAATCTGGCGTGGTAACGAGTCTGCCGTGCTCGACCTGTATTCTCACGCGCTGTCCGGGCGGGAAGCCGGCCTGTTCAAGCCACATTCCGGCGATGCGCAGCCACGGAAAAAACCTTGGTGTTCGCCAAGGCCTGCCGGGTTTCGGTGCGGGTCGCCAGCGCATAAGTTCCTGGACGGTAGCGTGACGCTCGGGATGAGCGTGCAATGCATTAAGATTGACGTCAGCCATGATCAACTCCCTGAGTGAGTTGGTTGTGGTCAGCGGGCCGTATGGGTTGCCGCCCATGCGACCCGCGCTTCTCTACTGCTTCAAATCTCCTTGCTTACTGCTGGGTCTGTGCCAGCACCGTATCAAGCATCTCGGACACGAAGCGTTGCCGCGCCTTCGATAGCTGGCTGATTGCCTCGATCTGCTGTTGAAGCTTCGAGGACGGGCCGCGTTTGCCGTGTCGAGCAACGTCCTGCCCGAGCAGTTCATCGGATGAGAGCCCAAGCGTTCTGGTCAACTCTGGCAGCAGCGAGACGGGCAGCCGCAGTCGGGCGCCTTCGGAGTGCGCGAGGGTTTGCTGCGCAATACCAAGCTGCTCGGCGAGTTGCTGCTGGGTGAGTTCATGGGGCCTTGCGCACGGCCTTGACGGGTTCGGCGTCAAGTTGGTACTCGAAGGTCTGCGCGTGCTGAAGCAGTGGACCATGACGTTCCTGTTCAGCCGGATTTGCCGTCGCACCGCGTGTTCAATCAAACCCGCCGAGACGAAATTGCTTCGTGATGCGATGTAATTGAGATGGGCGCAAGGCGTCCTCTGGCAAACTCGCGCCTTCTGGCCAGAACCCGTGTCGGGGCAAAAATTGCGGATGGAGACGCGAATCAGGAAAAACCGGTTTGCAGGTTCCTGTTGCGTCAGGAGGAACCCTGTACCGACAACGGCGGGCGTGTCGGGGTGTGGTGTTCGCTCCAACCGGCCGTTGCACCCCGACGAATACGCAATGGAAAAGAAGGATGCAAAAGTCGTTGCAAAGAAGTTCGGCATCAATAAACAGGAAGCGGAAAGCCAAATCGTTGCGGAAATATTCCGCAACCTGGACCACCGGACATCGAACGCATCCGGCGGCGTGCAGGACTATGAGGTTCACGCGATCATCGGATGCCAGAGCCTGAACTGCGACGGCTACAAGACCGATCCGCAATACGCAAATCACGACTGCAACCGTCATTACATTGCAGCTAATCAGCAAGCCTACGACGATCTGCTGAACAACAATCCAGTGAGTACAGCTATCGCCGGCACGGGCATGGTTGGGTACTCGCATGCTGCATGCCGTATCGAATCACGGAATGAAACACCCATGAAAATCAGAAAGCGGCTAGCGGCACTCCCGCTCACAGCCCTGGTATCGCTCGCGTCGAACGCGCAACATTCGCCGACGCCAGCCGATGAAGCCGCCGCCGCACGGGCCAACGCCGAGCAGAACCAGCAGATACAGCAACAACGCGACGCACAGCAGCGTGACGCAACCGTGCAGGCACCCGCCGTGCGTTCGACCCTCCCGACATTCGAGGGCTACCCACAGCTGCCGGTCGAGACACCATGCTTCCGCATCGGCAAGTTCGCACTCGACGTTCCGACGACTCTGCCCGATGCCGTGCGCAGCAAGGGCACCTCGGCCCTATCACTGGACCCGTTCGGCTTCGCTCGCGAATGGCTCGATCACTACAGGGGCCAATGCGTCGGCAAATCCGGCATTGACGCACTGACGAAGGGGCTGCAGCAGGCCATCCTGAGCCGTGGCTATGTCACGACGCGCGTACTCGTCCCACAGCAGGACCTGTCCAGCGGCACGCTGGCCTTTGCGCTCGTCCCCGGCATCGTGCACCAGCTCCGCTTTGTCGATCCCGAAACGCGCGGCACCCTGAAATCCGCATTCCCGGTAAGCGACGGAGACCTGCTGGACCTGCGCGACCTTGAGCAGGGGCTGGAGCAGATGAAGCGCGTCGCGTCGCAGGACGTGGACATGAAAATCGAGCCGACCGACACACCAGGCGAAAGCGATGTCGTCGTGAGCGTGAAGCGCTCGAAACCGTGGAGCTTCGTCGCATCCATCGATAACTCGGGCACGGACGCGACCGGCAAGTGGCAGGGCAACGTGAGCCTCGGCGTCGACAATCCGCTGGGACTCAACGACATCTTCACAGTCGGCGCAAATCAGGACCTGTCGTTCGGCAACAAGTCACTCGGCTCGCACGGATTCAACGGCTCGTATTCCGTGCCGTGGGGGTACTGGACGGCCACACTGTCCGGTAACACGAACACGTACTACCAGAACATCGCGGGCGTGAACCAGACCTTCGTGTCCAGCGGCAATTCGCAGACAGCCGCACTGAGACTCGCGCGTGTGCTGAGCCGCAACCAGAGCGACGTATTCGGCGTGGAGTTCCAGTTATCGAAGCGTTTCGGCGACAGCTTCATTGACGACGCCGACATACCGCAGCAACGGCGCAACAACACGTTCATCGAAGCGGGCCTGACCGACCGGCATTACTTCGGCGCGTCCCAGTTCGACGGCACGCTTGCTTACCGCCAGGGCATCGGCGGCCTGGGCGCGACGTCCGACCCGTACCCCGAGGGTCCGACCTACCGTTACCACATGGCGGTGCTGGACGCGAACCTGTCGGTCCCGTTTGCCGTCGCCAGCCAAAACGTCCGGTATGTCGCGACCGTTCACGCGCAGTTCACTACCGACACGCTGTTCTATCTGGACGACCTCACCATCGGCAGCCGATACACGGTGCGCGGCTTCGACGGCGAAACCATGCTGGCGGCAGAGAGAGGCTTTTACTGGCGCAACGAGTTGCAATGGTCCATCGGTAAGACCGGACAGGCGTTGTACGCGGGAATCGACTACGGACGCGTGTTCGGACCGAACACCGCGTTTCTGGCCGGAACACAACTGGCGGGTGCGGTGATCGGCATCCGCGGTGGTCTGCCTGCACGCTTTGTTGGTCTCTCCTACGACCTGTTCGTCGGCACGCCGGTCTACAAACCAAGCGGATTTCCGACCTCGCGCGTGACGGTGGGAGTGCAGGCCACGGCTCAGTTCTGAGTGGGACCAAGCTTTTATTCATGCTTTTTTTGAGTCAACCATGTTAAGTAAATTTGCGATTGCAGCGTTGTGCGTCTCGCTGTCGGCGTGCGCGATGAATCGGTCGCGTTTGCGTGACTCGCGGTGATCCGAGAGTGCCCCGGCTCAAATGTAAAGATTCGTTATAACTCGCGCGTTTAGCCTGCGTGGTTGCTCGTCTTAAAAAATATCTGGTTTAAATTGTTCCCGCCGTTAGACAAAGCGGCCGGGTGTGAGAGCCCGAACGGTAGTTCGCACGGCCTGCATCCGCAGGACGTGCGCTTGCTTCTACACGTCTCTTCAATGGGCGGGTCGTAGTGAGGGGGGCCGCAAGGCCCGCCGGTTTGAACTACCGCCGGTCTCTCACACTTGCTACGCGCCCGCTCACCCCTTATGTTTTTTTGCGAGTGTCGGGCAATTCAGGAACTCACCGGAAACCGCGCCATGAGCAAACACACCAAAAAAACTAAACCTGCGTCACGCCCGCCTGTTGATGCGCTTCAATACGAAAAGCTCGCACTGTCGGCATTCGGCGCATGCGACCGGCAAATCCGGCAGCTTGAAACACTGATCAATCTCGCGGCAAGCATCACACGATGCCCGGCTACGACGGTTGACGAAAGACGCCGTGAGCGCAACTTGATGGAACACCTGCTTCACACCGTCGAGCAATTCCAGCAGGAAGTTGAATGCGACCGAGAGCTTTACCAGGTAATCGCGCTCGACGCGAAGGGCGTTCCTCACAGTTGCATCACCGCCAAACATGCGGCGAAACTTCTTTCGGATGCAGCGGAGGCGGGGCGAGAAGCAGCGGTCGAAGCCGAAGCTGCGCCGGAGAAAACTGCGACGTGCAAGCAGGAGCGCATCAAGACTGCCGCCCGTGCGCGAGCTGATGCGCAGCGGGCAGCAGTGAAGCACTAGGATGAAATAGCGGCGACCATGCTGCGACAAAGAAAACGGCGCGACTTGTTCGCGCCTTCTCTATTGAAGTACGCGCAAACCCCTCACCTCGCCGTATACCCCCCATCGATCGGCAGACAAACCCCACTAATCATCGAAGCCGCGTCGCTCAACAAAAACATAATCGGCGCAGCGACTTCAGCAGACTCGGCAAACCGCCCCAAAGGAATCGCCTTCAAAGCAGGATCGCGTTTCACAGGATCGCTCCACGCCTGCACGGCCATCGGCGTCAACGTCACCGTCGGATTGACGCTATTCACCCGAATACCAAAAGGCCCCAACTCGATACACAAGGCCCGCGTAACCGCATCGAGCGCCGCCTTCGAAGCCGAATAACTCAAGTGATCGTCAAGCGCCACCAGCGCAGCCTGACTGGAAACATTCACGATGCTGCCGGCACGCTTCGCCTCGATCATTCCGCGCGCCACATGCTTGGCCACCAGCACCGCCCCACGCGCATTCACTCCCATCACACGATCGAAACTCGCACCGGTCGTATCCACGGCACGCTCAAGCAAAGCGATCCCCGCGCAGTTCACAAGCCCATCGAACGCTTCGAGCGAGCTCAATGCCTCGTCTACGGCCTCTTCATCGCTCACATCAAGCATCAACGGCTCGCAGCCTGTCTCCTCTGCCAAACGCGCGAGTTCATTCACATTGCGCGCCGCAGCGACCACATTCGCGCCGGAAGCGCACAACGCTTCCACCGTCGCTCGCCCAATTCCGCTCGATGCGCCTGTCACCAGAATCGAGCGGCCAGAAAAATCGAAAGTAGCATTCATGATGTCTGCAACCGATGCATGACCGATTTCAACGCCGGATACAAATCCGTATAAACACCGAACCGCTGCTCGTACAGCGCCATCCGTTGCGCGTTCGGCTCCGCGCGTTCAACCAGCGTGACCCATCCTCTCTGCGCCTCTTCACGCGAAACCAGACCGACGCCGAGGCCGGCCAGCAATGCCGCGCCCATCGCCGCCTCGACATCCTGCTCAATCGTGTAGACCGGATAGCCGGTGACGTCCGCGATGATCTGCATCCATAGATCAGAGTGCGCGGCGCCGCCCACCACGATCAGCTTGTCATCCAACGACTGCGCGCCTTTACGCCCCGCCTCGATGTTGTGCTTCAACGCAAACGACACGCCCTCCAACACCGCCCGATACAGGTGCGCCCGGGTATGAAACAGGCTCAAGCCAACAAACGCCCCACTCGCCTTCGCGTCCCAAACAGGACTTCGCTCGCCCATCAGATACGGCAGGAACATCACGCCGTCCGACCCTGCCGGAATCTGCGACGCGTTCTCTTCCAGCAAGCGATGCGGGTCCCCATTCGGTATCGCCCGGGCGGCTTCGGTCTCCGCGTGGCAGAACTGCTCGCGATACCACGTCACCGAAGCGCCCGCCGTAATCGCGCCGCCGAACACATAGATATCGCGCTGACCGTTGAACACATGCGGCATGCTGATCAAACCATGCCGCGCATCGACGTTCTGATTGATATATCCCCAGCACATGCTCGTGCCGATCATCGCAACGTGCTGCCCGGCGCGCGTAACGCCGGCGGCAAATGTCGCCACCGCCGCATCTACACCGCCCGCCACGATCGCCGTGCCCGGCTCGAGGCCAAGCTGTCCGGTCCACTGCGACAGCAACCCGCCCACCACGTCCGACGATTCCACCAGTCGCTCGGGCATCATCGTCGCGGGAATGCCGAGCATGTCGAGCGCCTCATCCGACCAGTCGCGCTTCGCTATGTCGTAAACACCGCCGATATTGCCCGCCGAGCTATGGTCGACGGCAACCTCGCCGGTCAGCATGTAAATCACATAAGCATTAGGCGGCAGGAAGTAACGCGTATGCGCCCATACATCTGGCTCATGGTCGCGCAGCCACAGCATCTTCGTGTAACCGTAATAGCTGTCCACGCCATTGCCGGTGATCGCATACAGGCGCTCGAGGTCGATGTTCGCACGCACCCACTCGACCTGGTCGGTTGCGCGCCGGTCCATCCAGATCAAACACGGATAAAGCGGCCGCATCTCGCTATCGACAGGAATCCCCGAGCCGCCGTACAGACTGCTCACACATACGGCCTTGATCGACTTCGCCGCGACGCCTGCCGCTTTCGCCTTGCCGACGCACGCGGCAACGCACTCGACCACCGCGTTCAACCACACCGCCGGCCATTGCTCAGCCCATAGCGGCCTGGGCGTATCCGGCTGATAGCTCGACGCATGCTGCGCGACGATCGCGCCGTGCTGATCGACCAGCAACGCCTTGGTGCTCTGCGTGCCGATATCGACGCCGATGACGTAATCCATACAGTCTCCGTTTATGTGCCGTTCGTCCGAGGCCCGCGCTCCACTCGCCCCCCTCAGGCGCGCGGTTTCATCAACACCTTGATCGAATCGAGCGAGTTGGCGATCTTGATCGCTTCGTCCCATTCTTCCAGCGAAAAGCCATGCGTGACAATGCCCTTCGACGTCACGAGCCCGCGCGCCAGCAAGTCGATCGCAATCGGATAACAGTATGGGCCGAGATGCGCACCGCGTACATCGAGCTCCTTGCGGTCGCCGATCACCGACCAGTCCAGCGTGGTATCCGCGCCGAACACCGAAAACTCGACGAAACGCCCCAGCTTGCGAATCATGTCCATGCCCTGATTGACGCCGATCGGCGCGCCGGTCGTTTCGATGTACACGTCGCAACCATAACCGTCGGTCAGCGAATGGATGATTGCCAACGCATCGTCCTGTTTCGGATTGATGGTCACGTCCGCGCCATATTCACTCGCGAGTGCCAGGCGCTCCTCAACCAGATCGATCACGACCAGCTTCTTCGGCGTTTTCAGATGCGCGACTTGCGTCATCATCAACCCGAGCGGACCCGCGCCTGCAATCACCACCACATCGTCGAGTTGCAGGTCGCCGCGGTTCACCGTGTGGATCGCGCACGCGAGCGGTTCGATGATCGCGGCGTCTTCGAGCGAGATGCCGTCGGGAATCTTGTGGACGATCGCGGTCGGCGGAATACGCATGTACTCGGCCATGCCGCCGTCCGCGACCTCGCGCTGAAAGCCGAAGATGTTGTGCACTTCGCACATCCAGTACTGGCCGGATTTGCAATAGCGGCACTTGCCGCACGGCACGATCTGCTCGGCGATCACGCGGTCGCCCAGCTTCACGCCGAAATGATCGGCTGCGCCCTCGCCGATTTCTTCGACGAAACCGAAGAACTCATGCCCCGGAATCACCGGCGCCTTGACCCACGGGCTCGGGCCGCCCCAAAACATCTTCGCGCCCGAATGACATTTGCAGTCGCTCGCGCAGATGCCACACGCGGCGATGCGGATCACCAGTTCGTGCGCGCGTGCCTTGGGTTTGGCTACCTGTTCGACGCGATAGTCTTTCGGTGCGTGGCAGACGATCGCCGTCATGTCCTGCTTATCGGATTGGGTAGTTTGAGTCATTGCATGGTCCTGCTGGGAAAAATGGGTCAGTGGAGAGTTACTTTCTACGGTCGCGGCTGATGTAGATCGCGAGCAAAATAATTCCGCCCTTGATCACGTTCTGCACATACGGATTCACGCCGACCATATTCAGGCCGTTGTTCAGTACGCCGAGCAACAATGCGCCGATCAGGGTGCCGATGATCGAGCCGCGTCCACCGGAGATCGACGTACCGCCCATCACCACCGCGGCAATCGCATCGAGTTCGAAGCCGACGCCCGCGTTCGGCTGGCCGCTCATCAAACGCGCGGTCAAGACGATCGCTGCAAAAGCGGAGGTCAAACCGGCGAGCGTGTAAACGATCAGTTTCACGCGCGCCACGCGCACGCCGGAAAGACGCGTCGCCTGTTCATTGCCGCCAATCGCATACACGTAGCGGCCGAACGGCATGCGTTCGAGCAACACCCAGGCAATCGCATAGATCACCAGCATGATCACCACGGGCGCCTGGACGCCGAGAATCTTGCCGCTGCCAAAGAAGCTGACCCAATCCGGCAGACCATCGATCGGATAACCCCCCGTGTAGATCAGCGCGAGACCGCGAGCGATACCCATCGTGGCAAGCGTGACGATGATCGGCGGCATGCCGGCGAATGCGACGAAGAAACCGTTCGCGGCGCCAAAGCCCAAGCCGACGGCGATGCCGATCGCCAACGCCCCCACCGCGTTCATCCCGGCGACCATCAGGCCCGCGGCGAGCGTGCCGGACAAAGCCATGACCGAGCCGACCGACAGGTCGATGCCGCCGGTCAGAATCACGCAGGTCATCCCCACGGCGATGATCGCGTTGATCGACACCTGGCGCAGCACATTCTCGATATTGGCGGCGGAGAGAAAGCTGTCGCTCGCGAACACCATCACGATGCAGACCACCAGCAAGCCGATGAACGGATAGAAGAGCGTCGAGCGTTTCAACGCCGCCCATGTGAAGCGCACGGGCGCGCCCGGTGTGTCGCTACTGACAGCCGAGGTTTTCGGCGATGAAGAACGATTAGGCATGTTCATGAGTTGCTCCACGGGTACCGGCTGTGGCATAGGTCATCACGGCGTTCGAGTCGATCTGCTCGCCTTCGAGCATCGCCTCGATGCGGCCCTGCCGGAACACGGCAACGCGGTCGCACATGCCGACGATTTCCGGCAGTTCGGATGAGATCATGATGATCGAGTAGCCGCGCGCGGTGAGTTCGCGCATCAGCAGATAGATTTCGGCTTTGGCGCCGACGTCGATGCCGCGCGTCGGTTCGTCGAAGATGAGAATGTTGGTGTGGTGATTCAGCCAGCGCGCGATCACCACTTTCTGCTGGTTACCGCCGGAGAGCGTCGCGACTTCGGTGTGCATCGTCGGGGCTTTCACGCCGACGCGTTTCATGATGTCGGCCGTGGCACGCGCTTCGCTGCGCGGGTCGATAAAGAAGCGCAGCGAGCGGTATTTGCCGAGGTTGTTGATCGAGATGTTCTGCTTGATCGAGAAGTCGGTGATCAGGCCTTCGGTCTTGCGGCTCTCCGGCAGAATGCCGACGCCGGCGCGCAACGCATCGGCGGGATCGGACAGTTTCGCGGCCGTACCGTTGATGCGAATTTCCTTCACGTAAGCCGGGTCGGCCCCAATCACGGCGAGCGCGGTTTCCGTGCGGCCCGAGCCGACCAGTCCCGCGAAACCGAGAATTTCGCCCTCCCGCAACGTGAAGCGCAGTATCGGACTGTCTTTGAGCAACTGGAGCTTGTCGACTTCGAGCACGATCTTCGCGTCCGCACGCAGCGGCGGCTTAGGCGGAAAACTGTTTTCGATGCGGCGCCCCACCATCATTTCCACCAGGTGGTTCACATCGGATTGCGCAACTTCGGTCATGCCGACGTATTGACCGTCGCGCAGTACGGTAATGCGGTCGCATACTTCAAAGATCTCTTCCAGGTGATGCGAGATAAAGATCATCGCCACGCCTTGCTGCTTCAGATCGCGCATGATCGCGAACAGATGCTCGGCTTCGGCGGGCGTCAGTGTCGCAGTCGGCTCATCCAGAATCAGAATGCGCGCCTCCAAAGACAGGGCCTTGCCGATTTCGACAAACTGCTGCTGCGCGACCGACAACTCGCGAATCGGTACCGATAAGTCGATTGCCACGCCGAGGCGCTCAAAAATCGCGGCGGCCGCGCGCCGCATCTTGCCGCGTTCGAGCAAACCCAAAGCGCTCTTCAACTCACGGCCGAGAAACATGTTCTCCACCGCGTTCAGATACGGGATCAGGCTGAACTCCTGAAACACGATACCGACACCTGCGGCGACCGCATCGTGATAGTTCGTGAAATGGCGCGTCTCGCCGGCAATCGTGATCGTGCCTTCGTCTGGCTGGTAGATACCGCACAGGATCTTCATCAACGTCGATTTGCCCGCACCGTTTTCACCGAGCAGCGCGTGAATCTCGCCGCGTGCGATCTCCAGGTGTATGCCTTGCAGCGCTTTCACACCGGGAAAGCTTTTGGTGATGTTGTCGAGCTTGAGTATCGTGTCCACGGGGTCCTCCTCTGCTGCTCGCCGCCATGTCGATCAAAGAACCACGGCGGCGAGCGTTCGCTTTACCAGCTGAAACCCTTGGCATTGCTCTTGTCGATCATCTTCACGTCGACCGGAATCGCCTTCGGCACATTCGCCCCCCACTTCTTCGCGAGCGCAATGCCGAGTGCGATTCGCACCTGGTCGGCCGGGAATTGCGCCGAGGTTTCGATGAACTTCGAACCGGGCTTCTGGATGGCCGCAATCGCTTCCGGCGCACCGTCGACGCTGGTCAGCTTGATATCCTTGCCCGACGATTCGATTGCCGAGAGCGCACCCATCGAGCCGCCGTCGTTCACGCTGAACACGCCCTTCAGATTCGGATGCGCCTGAATCATGTTCTCGGTGACGGACAAGGCCGTCGCGCGTTCCTGCTTGCCGTTCTGCGTATCCACGAGTTTGATGCCGGGCGCTTTCGCGAGTGCCGCCTTGCAGCCGCGCACGCGTTCGAGAATCGGCACCACCGGAATGCCGTCGAGAATCGCCACTTCGCCGCTGCCGCCAAGCGCCTTCGCCAGATAGTCGCAGGCCATCTCGCCCGCGTCGAAATTCTTCGAACCGACGAACGAATCGACCGGGCCGTTCGCATTCGCATCGACGGCGACCACCACCACGCCCGCTTTCTTGGCCGACGTGACCGCCGATTGAATGCCGGTCGAATCGGTCGGATTCACGAGCAGGATGTCGATCTTCTTTTGCAGCATGTCTTCGACGTCACTGACCTGCTTGCTGACGTCATGGTGCGCGTCGGTGACGACCACTGTCGCGCCGATCGACGCGGCGGCATCGTTCAGGGCCTTTTGCATCGTCACAAAATAGGGGTTGTTCAGTTCCTGAAACGTCATACCGATCTTCAGCGGCGCGGCCTGTGCTGCGGGCGCGGCGCTCAACGACAGGCCGATTGCAAGCGTCGCGAGCGCTGCCGTGTTGCGCGCGAAGGTCTTCAACGATGTCGGCTTCGAAATGGATTGCGTCATGGTTGTCTCCGTTATTAAAACTGTTCGATGAAGTGAGCACGTCCCTCACGCTGTGCGAATACAGCGCGACGGGTGTTGAAACGCGGATAAATTTGAACGCTTCGGCTTTTAGCGTGGCGTATGGGGACTCGTCGGCGGATAGGCGGCCGCCGCGGTGCGCGGCAAGCCCGGCGCAAGCACGATCGCCGGCGCATTGTCGATGCCCGCGCCGCGCGCGGCGGCTTGTTCGGAAGCGTCGCGGCTCGCGTCGTTCAATTGTTGATAGTGGCGAAATTTCGAAGGCGCCATGCCTTTGACCGCGAGGAACTGCCGATTGAAATTCGACAGGTTGTTGAAGCCCGCCTTGAAGCAGATATCGGTCACGCTCAGTTCTCCGTCAGTCAACAACTGACAGGCGAGATTGATGCGCATGCGGTTCACGTACTGCACGAACGGCAGCCCCGTATGACGGCGGAAGTAACGCGAGAACGCGCTCACGCTTTGTCCGGCCAGTTGCGCGAGGTCCGATTCGCGCAGATCGTTGGACAGATTCTTGCCGATATACGAGAGCGCATGATTGATGCGCGTCGACGCGAAACTGGTCGGGTCGGCCTGATAAGCGGGGCTCGCCAGGATCTCGCGATCGTCGGCGTTCATCAGAATCTCAAGCATCGACATGAACAGCACGAGCCGGCGCAATCCGCGCGCGGCCAGCAATTCGAGGAACAGCGGCTTGATCGCGGCGCTCGTTTGCGCGCCGAACGACACGCCGCGGCGCGAGTCGGCCAGCAGCGCTTCGACCTGACGCCACTCCGGAAAACTCTCAAGACAACTCGATACGAACTCCTGGCCGAATTGCACGACCAGATTGCGCTGCGCGATCGTCTCGCCTTCCGGCACGTCGCTGACCCAGTTGTGCGGCAGGTTCGGCCCCATCAGCACAAGATTGCCTGGCGTAAAGCTGCTGATGTGATCGCCCACGAACATCTTGCCCGTCGTCGCCACGATCAGATGGATTTCGTATTCCGGGTGAAAGTGCCAGCGCACCGTACGGTACGGATAGCCGTGCGACCACGCTTTGAAGGATTCGTCACGCCGTACGGCGACGACTTCCAGATCGGGTTGCATTCGCGTCTTCCTCCATGAAGCGGCGTATTGCGAGTGCCGCTGAGCTTCGTCTTGTATAGCGAAAAGTAGCCTTCTACGACCTGATCCACCACTAAAAATCAAACCGCGGACCGATACTTTTTTGCATTCGGGTTAGTCCTGACGCAGAGAAAGTCAAATTTGATGCAATGCAATACGCACCGCGACACGCGTCCCACAACGCACGGGCACCTCGCGACTACAGCCAGAACGCCCGCCACGCCGCGCTGCGCCACGAAAAGCCGCTGAGCTTGCCTTGACATTCGTTTCACCGGGTACGATCATTCGCTCACAGACAGAGCAAATGCTCCAATTCAAGAAAAACGCGGGCTCCGAGCCAGGCGAGCGAAGACATTCAGGAGACGTACATGAGCAGCGGACAAGGCAGCGGCGCGGCCGCACACGTGATCCTGCACATCGGCGCGGGATCGTTTCATCGCGCCCATCAGGCGTGGTATCTCCATCGGCTGAACGAGGCGAAGGTGGCGGGCGAGCCGCACTGGTCGCTAACGGTAGGCAATATCCGCAGCGACATGAACGCCGTGCTCGACTCGCTCGCCGCGCAGAACGGCGTCTATACGCTCGAGACCGTCACACCGCAGGGCGAGCGCGCGTACGAAACGATTCGCTCGATCGAGCGTGTCTTACCGTGGACCGAAAGTCTCGACGGCCTGATCGAAGCGGGCGCCGACCCGGCCTGCAAGATCATCGCCTTCACCGTCACGGAAGGCGGCTATTACCTCGACGAACAGGACGAACTCGATACGGCCAATGCCGATCTCGCGGTTGACCTGCAAGGCGGCCATACCACCATTTACGGCGCGCTCGCGGCGATTCTCGACGCCCGCATGAAGCGCGGCGGCGGCCCGGTCACGCTGCAGACCTGCGATAACCTGCGCAGCAACGGCGAGCGTTTTCATGCGGGCATGAGCGAGTTTCTCGAGCGGCGCGGCGCAGACGAACTGGCGCAATGGTTCGACGACAACACCGAGTGCCCGAGTTCGATGGTCGATCGCATTACGCCGCGTCCCACGCCGGACGTGCGCGAACGCGTCAAAGCCGCTACCGGCGTCGACGACGCCTGCCCCGTCATGGGCGAATCCTTCATCCAGTGGGTGATCGAAGACCGCTTCATCGCCGGGCGCCCCGCGTGGGAAAAGGTCGGCGCGGAACTGGTCGACTCGGTGCTGCCGTATGAGGAAGCGAAAATCCGCATTCTCAACGCGACGCATAGCTGCATTGCATGGGCGGGCACGCTGGTCGGACTGAACTACATCCACGAAGGCACGCTCGATCCGGACATCAACAAATTCGCCTTCGACTATGTGACCGAAGACGTGATTCCGTGCCTCACGCCGAGCCCGCTCGACCTCGAACGCTATCGCGACGTAGTGCTCGAGCGGTTCGGCAATCCCTACATCCAGGACACGAACCAGCGCGTCGCGGCCGACGGTTTTTCGAAGCTGCCTGGCTTTATCGCGCCGACGCTTTCGGAATGCTTCGAACGCGGCGTCAAGCCCACGGCTACGGCGATGTTGCCGGCGCTGTTCTTCCGTTTCCTCGAGCGCTGGAACGCCGGCACGCTGCCGTATGCGTATCAGGACGGCGTGATGGACGAGCAGGTCGCGCGCGGTTTCTTTAGCGCGCCCGATCCGCTCAAGGCATTCGCCGCCGATCGCCTGCTATGGGGCAGCATGGCGCAGACGCCCGAGCTGGAATCGGCATTGGCGGGCGCGTTGGCGCGGGTCGACGTATGGCTCGCCAAACGCGGCGCCGCCTGAGCCGCGCGGTGTCGGACCACGCGAACCACGCGAATCACCCGAACCACGCCGGTGCCAGGCTTAATGCGCATGGCAGCGCCTGGCGCTTGCGGCTAAAGTAGCGCATCCCTAACGACGAAGGTTTCGCGCCCATGTATCTCGGCATCGACCTCGGCACGTCCGAAGTGAAAGTCCTGCTGCTCGCGTCCGATGGCCGCGTAATCGGCACCGCGGGCTCACCCTTTACCGTTTCGCGCCCCCATCAGCGCTGGGCCGAACAGAATCCTGAAGACTGGTGGGCCGGCACGCGCGCGGCGCTGGCCGCGTTGCGCGCCAAACATCCGGACGAGTTCGCGCAGATCCGCGGCATTGGCCTGTCGGGGCAAATGCACGGGGCCGTTCTGCTGGATGCGGAGAATCGCGTGTTGCGGCCCGCGATCCTGTGGAACGACATGCGCAGCGATAAGGAATGCGCCGAGCTGACCGAGCGCGCGCCAGAGCTGCACAGCGTGGCCGGCAATCTCGCGATGCCCGGATTCACCGCGCCGAAGCTGCTCTGGGTGGCGCGCCACGAGCCGGAAATCTTTGCGCGCACGGCCTGCGTGTTGCTGCCGAAGGACTACCTGCGCCTGCAACTGACGGGCAGCAAGGTGTCCGATCCATCGGACGCGGCGGGCACGTTGTGGCTCGACGTGGCCAAACGCGACTGGTCGGATTCGCTGCTCGCCGCCTGCAACATGACGCGCGCGCAGATGCCCAGCCTGTGCGAAGGCAGCGCGCCCTCCGGCACCCTGCTCCCCGCCGTGGCGCGCGAGTTCGGTTTGAGCGACGGCGTGATCGTCGCGGCCGGCGGTGGCGACAACGCGACGAGCGCGATCGGCATCGGCGCGACGCAACCCGGTGACGGCTTCGTGTCGCTCGGCACGTCCGGCGTGTTGTGCGTGGTCGGCGACAGCTTCCGGCCGAACCCCGCGTCGGCGGTGCACGCGTTCTGCCACGCAATTCCGGATCGCTGGCATCAGATGAGCGTGGTGCTGTCGGCGGCCAGTTGTTTGCGCTGGGTCTGCAAGCTCACCTCGACCGACGAGCCGACCCTGCTCGCCGAAATCGAGGCACTGCCGGCGGAAGCATTGACCACCGCCCCGCTCTTTCTGCCCTATCTGTCCGGTGAACGCACGCCGCACAACGACCCGTACGCACAGGGCGTGTTCTTCGGCATGAACCACGCGACCGATCGCGCGCTGCTCGGCTACGCCGTGCTCGAAGGCGTCACGCTCGCGCTCACCGACGGCCTCGACGCATTGCGCGCGGCCGGCACCGAAGCGAAGGCGCTGTCCCTGCTCGGCGGCGGCGCGCGCAGCGACTACTGGGCCCAACTGCTCGCCGACGCGCTCGACACCGCCACCCGCAAGCACGGCGGCGGCGAAACCGGCGCGGCGCTCGGCGCGGCACGGCTCGGCTGGCTGGCCGCGGGCGGCGATCCGGCCAAAGTGCTGACCAAGCCGCCGATCGAAAAGGAGTTCACGCCGAACCCGCGACGGCACGCCGAACTGCGCAGCCGGCTTGAGGCGTATCGCGCGCTCTATCGCCACGTGCGGCCGCTGTTCGACCCGGCGCGCCCACCGCTCGCCTGATCGGCAAACCGCAGCCGGTGCCCGTTGAGACGCGGGGACCGGCTGCTATCATCGGCGCACTTCAAGCGAACCGTCACCGTGCCCAAGTCCACAGAAAAATTAGATCTAGCTACCCGCGCCGCGTGGCTGTATTACGTCGCTGGCAATACCCAGAACGAGATCGCCGAGAAACTGCAGGTGTCACGCCCGGTCGCGCAACGGCTGGTTGCTTTCGCCGTGGAAAAGAACCTGATCCGCGTGCGCGTCGACCACAAACTGGCCGATTGCCTCGCGCTCGCCGACCAGCTCTCGAAGCGCTACGGCCTGAGCATGTGCGAAGTCGTCCCGATCGACAGCGACACCTCGGAGGAAGTCGACCGCAAACTGGCGGTGGCCGGCGCGCAGGTCATGGAACGCTATCTGGTCGAAGAAAAGCCGATGGTGGTCGCCGTGGGCAGCGGCCGCACGCTCAAGGCCGCGGTCGATCAGATCGCGCAGCTGGAGCGTCCGCAGCACCGGTTGGTATCCATGGTCGGGGCGATCGCCCAGGACGGCTCCTCGAACCGCTATGACGTCGCGCTGCACATTTCGGAGAAGACCGGTGGCAAGCATTTTCTGCTGCCCGCGCCGTTACTCGCCGATAGCGAGGCCGAACGCGCGCAGTGGTGCAATCACCGGCTTTACCGGATCGTCGAATCGCTGTTGGCCAACGCGGATGTCGCGTTCGTCGGCGTCGGCAATATCGGGCCGAAATGTCCGTTGCATGAAGACGGCTTCATCACGTCCGCAGAGGTGAAGGAATTGATGCAGAACCGTGCGGTGGCGGAAATGCTCGGCCTGCCGATCGATGCCGCCGGCGCGCACGTCGAATCGCCGACCGGGCGCCGGGTCACGAGCATCGCGCTCGACTCGCCGCCGCGGCGTCCTACCATCGGCTTCGCCGGCGGTGAGCGCAAGCGCGAGGCGCTGATCGCCGTGCTCAAAGGCGGCTGGCTGTCGGGGCTGGTAACCGACGAGTTGTGCGCACGCGCGGCGCTCGACGCGTGATTGAGGCAAAGCGGCGCCCTCGCCGCTTTGCCCTTCACGGAATCACGCAGCCAGCACTTCGACGATCTTGCGCTGGAACGCTTTGCCTTCGCTGTCGAACAGATGGCAGTGCTCGGGCGTCGCGCCGAGCCGCTGCGTTTCGCCCTTGCTGTGGCGCTCGAGCGGCGGAATCCGCGCAATAAGGCCGTCCGGCGCCACGCTCGATTCCGCATACAGATACGCTGCGTCCCCAAGCGATTCGACCGCCATGGTTTTCGCCGACACACCGTCGTCGGCCATGCCCACGTGCAGGTGCTCCGGACGAATGCCGACGGTGACCTTGTCGCCCTGCTTCACCGCGCCCGGCTCCACCGCGACACGCTGCGTCTCGCCGGTTTCGTAGCGCACCGTGACGCCATCATGCGTCACCGACTGCACCACTCCTTCCATGAAATTCATCTTCGGCGAACCGATAAAACCGGCGACGAAGCGATTGGCCGGCGCGTGATACAGCATGGTCGGGCTGCCGACCTGCTCCACATTGCCCGCCGACAGCACGACGATCTTGTCGGCCAGCGTCATGGCTTCGACCTGATCGTGCGTCACGTAGATCATCGTGGTCTTCAGCTCGTCGTGCAGACGCGCGAATTCGAGGCGCATTTTCACGCGCAGCGCGGCGTCCAGGTTCGACAAGGGTTCGTCGAACAGGAACACTTTCGGCTTGCGTGTAATTGCGCGGCCGATGGCAACCCGCTGACGCTGACCGCCCGAGAGCTGCTTCGGCTTGCGATCGAGCAGATGGTCGATGTGCAGAATCTTCGCTGCATTGCGCACGGCGGCATCGATCTCGGGCTTTTTCGTGCCGGCGAGTTTCAGGCCAAAGGCCATGTTGTCGTACAGCGTCATGTGCGGATACAGCGCGTACGACTGGAACACCATCGCGATGCCGCGCTTGGCGGGCGGCACGTCGTTCACGCGCGCGTTGTCGATGGTCAGATCGCCGCCGGTGATGTCTTCGAGGCCGGCGATCATCCGCATCAACGTCGATTTACCACAACCGCTCGGGCCTACGAACACGACGAATTCGCCGTCCAGGATGTCGAGATTGATGTCGCGCATCACCTCGTTGTCGTCGTAAGCCTTTCTGATATTGCGCAGAGTTACGCTTGCCATGATGTGTCTCCGTGTGTTGCTCTTACTGCGTTAATTCGTTTGTCCAGGGGCTGTGCCAGACGCGGCGCCCATGCGGCCGCGCTTACGGCGCCGCGGCCGTCGCGCTCAGCGTCCATTGCGCGACCAGTTCCGGCAACTGCAGCATGTCGTCGAAAACGTGGCGCGCGCCGGCCGCGTGCAATGCGTCGATCTGCGCGTCGCTCGCATGACCGCCGCCGATAAAACCCAGCACCGTCATGCCCGCCGCGCTCGCCGCCGTCACGCCCGTCACGCTGTCCTCCACCACGAGGCAGGCCGACGGCGCGAGGCCGAGACCTTGCGCGGCAGCGAGATAGACGTCCGGTGCGGGTTTCGGATTGGGCACCGCGTCGGCGCAAAAAAGCCGATCGCCGAAGAACTTCACGAGACCCGTGCGCGCCAGCACGCTTTCCACATACGGCCGGAAACTGTTGCTCGCGCAGGCCTTGGTGAGCGGCACCTGGGCCAGCGCGGTTTCGATTCCTGCGACTGTCGGCGCCTGCATCGCCGCCGCTTCCACCGCCCGGCGGATTGCTTCGACATCTTCTGCGCCGAGGCTCTTGCCCAGTTGCGCCGCCGTGCCTTGCAGCACCTTTTCGATGCGCAGGCCGAGCAGCGGCAGCACCACCGGTTCGACATCGGCATCGGGCCAGCGCGCTTCGAGTTCGTGCACCAGCATGCGCGCCGCCACGGCTTCGCTGTCGATCAGCACGCCGTCGCAATCGCAGATCAGCGCGAACTGGCTTCCATTCGTGCTTGCGGTCATTTGACCGCCCCGAACGTGAGGCCGCGCACCAGTTGCTTCTGCGACAGCCAGCCGACGATCAGGATCGGAGCGACCGCAAGCAGCGACGCGGCGGAAAGCTTCGCCCAGAACAAGCCTTCAGGACTCGAATACGACGCGATGAACACCGTCAGCGGCGCAGCGTTCGAACTCGACAGGTTGATGCTCCAGAACGCCTCGTTCCACGACAGGATCACCAGCAGCAGCGCGGTGGAGGCGAGCCCCGGCAGCGACATCGGCATCAGCAGATAGACGATTTCCTGCCAGGTGGCCGCGCCGTCGATCCGTCCGGCTTCGAGAATGTCGCGCGGAATTTCAGCGAAGTACGTGAACGACATCCACACCGCGATCGGCAGGTTGATCAGCGTGTAGACGATCACCAGACCCGACACGGTATCGAGCAGCCCGCTGTTCTTCCACAGCAGATAGATCGGCACCAGCACGCCGACCGACGGCATCATCTTGGTCGACAGCATCCACAGGAGCACTTTCTGCGTGCGGCGCGTCGGAAAGAAAGCCATCGCGTACGCGGCCGGCACGGCGAGCAGCAGGCACAGCACCGTGACGCCCAACGAGATCAGGATGGAATTCCACGCGAACGCAAAGTAATTGCTGCGCGCGAACACCTCACGGAAGCTATCGAGCGTCGGGACGAAAAACAGCGACGACGAATACGCCTGCTGCTCCGTCTTGAAGGCGGTGATCGTCATCCAGAAGATCGGGAAGAACAGCAGCAGCGCGACCAGCCAGGCGATCACGCCGGGAATGCCGCGGCGAATCGCGTCGAACGGCGACTTGGCCGGCACGGCAATGGACGTCGTGCTCGACGCCGGTGTAGAGGCAACGTGACTCATTTTTCGTACTCCCCTTTCAGGTTCTTCGCGAGCATCCGCACGAGGAAGAACGACACGATGTTAGCCAGCACCACAGCCAGAATGCCGCCCGCCGAAGCGAGACCGACGTCGAACTGTTGCAGACCGAGCGAATAGATCAGGTACGACAGATTGGTGGTCGCGGTGCCCGGACCGCCGCCCGTGGTCGTATAGATTTCGGCGAAGATCGACAGCAGGAAAATCGTCTCCATCATCACCACCACCGCGATCGCCCGTTTCAGGTGCGGCAGCGTGATGTAGAAGAACATCGAGAACGGACCCGCACCGTCGATGCGCGCCGCTTCCTTCTGCTCCTGATCGAGCGACTGGATCGCGGTGAACAGGATCAGGAACGCGAACGGCAGCCATTGCCATGCGACGATCATGATCACCGCCGTCAACGGATAGTCGGCGAACCAGTCGATCGGCTGCATGCCGATCGCGCGCATGCCCTGGGCGATCAGGCCATACACCGGATGCAGGATCATGTTCTTCCAGATCAGCGCGCTGACGGTCGGCATCACGAAGAACGGCGCGATCGCCAGCAGTCGTGCAACGCCTTGACCGTAGAACTTGCGGTCGAACAGGATCGCCATCAGCACGCCACCGACCACCGTGATCACCAGCACCGAGATAATCAGTTCGAGGGTGTGCCCGATCGACGGTCCGAATGACGGATCGGTGGCCAGATACTTGTAGTTGTCGAATCCGGCGAAGCCTTTGAGATCCGGATTCAGCAGGTTGTAGCGCGAGAACGAAAACCAGATCGTCATCGCCAGCGGAATAGCCATCCACAGCACGAGTACCGCGACCGAGGGCGATACCAGCCAGCGGGCGGAATTGGCTTTACGGGTTTCGCGTTCTTTTTCTGTCTGGGGATGGGCATGCATGAGAGGTAGGCGCAGAGGACGCATGATTGACCACCTGTTCGGTAATGCGCGGGTTGTCCGGCAAAGACACCGCCTTAGCCGCGCTTTAGCCACATCACTCGCCGCGACGCCAGCCGATGTCGCGGCGCATGAATGACAATTGACCGGCATATAAGCGGCAACAAGTGCCGGGGACAGCCCGCTGTGCTGCGTGAGCCGGCTGACGGGCGTCAACCGGCGCGTTTCACGTTACGCGCGCCGGTACCTGGCTTCGGTACCGGGAGTGCAAAAGCGCGGCTTACTTCTGATAACCGGCCTGTTGCACGGCGCGATTCGCCGTGGCCTGGCCGGCTGCCAGTGCCTGATCGACCGTCATCTGACCGGCAACCGCGCCGGAGATGCTCTGACCGACCACCGTGCCGAACGACTGGAACTCAGGGATGCCGACGAACTGCACACCGGTGTAAGGCACCGGCTTGAGCGTCGGGTGATCCGGATCCGCCGTCTCGATTGCCTTCAGTACGAAGTCGCCGAACGGGGCTGCCTGCTTGTATTCAGGGCGCGCGTACGTGGATTGACGCGTTCCGGGCGGCACCGATGCCCAGCCTTCATCCTTCGCAACCAGCTCGATGTACTGCTTCGAGGTGGCCCACGCGATGAACTTCTTCGCCGCGTCAGCCTGCTTCGACGACTTCGGAATGGCCAGCGCCCACGCCCACAGCCAGTGCGAACCCTTCGGGGTCACCTGGGTCGGCGCCGCCGCAAAGCCCACCTTGTCGGCGATCTGCGACTGCTGCTTGTTGTAGAGCATGCCGGCGGCCACCGTGGCGTCGATCCACATCGCGCATTTGCCCGAGGACATCAGCGTGAGGTTTTCGTTGAAGCCGTTCGAGCTCGCTCCCGGAGGGCCGTCTTTCTTCAACAGATCGACGTAGAAGCTGATGGCCTTCTTCCATTCCGGCGAAGTCAGTTGCGCCTGCCACTTTTCGTCGAACCAGCGACCGCCGAAGGTGTTCACCACCGTCGTCGCGTACGCCATGTTTTCGCCCCAGCCGGCTTTGCCGCGCAGGCAGATGCCGTAGACGCCGTTGGCTTTGTCCGTCAGCTTGTCGGCGAACTGCGCGATCTGGTCGTAGGTCGGCTGATCGGGCATTTTCAGGCCCTTGGCCGCGAACAGATCCTTGCGGTAATACGTCATCGAACTTTCGACGTAAAACGGCAGCGCGTACAACTGGCCGCCGCTTGAGAGACCGTCGCGGGCCGTCTTCACGACGTCGTTCAGATCGTAATCGGCAGGCAGATTGGTGAGCGGCGTGAGCCAGCCGCGCTTGCCCCATTGCGGCGTTTCGTACGCGCCGATCGTCATCACGTCGAACTGGCCGCTGCCGGTCGTGATGTCGGTGGTGGCGCGTTGACGCAGCACGTTTTCTTCGAGAATCACCCAGTTGAGCTTGATGTCCGGATTGGCCTGCTCGAAAGCGGGCGAGAGCTTCTTCAGCTCGATCATGTCCGGATTGTTCAACGTGGCGATGGTCACCGTGGCCGCCGACGCGCTCAACGCAAAGCACGCCAGAGCACCGGCACTGAGCGCCTTCAGCGCGGATTGAGTAGCTGGTTTCATGTGTTGTCTCCTTTCTCGTACGTTATGTAGTGCTGCGTTTGTTCTACGAAAATGACGAAGGGTGAAGCGGGTTGGTCAAGCCGGCTCGGCTCATCCAGCGCTGCTGTCCGCTTAGCTCATCCAGTTCCCACCGTCCACGTTCAGGGTTTGCGCGGTGATGTAGTCGGCATCCGCCGACGCGAGAAACAGGGCAGCGCCGGTCAGATCGTCCGGCACACCCATTCGGCCGAGCGGCACCGCTTCACCGACCAGGCGTTTCTTCTCGCCGAGCGGCCGGTTTTCGTAGCGGGCGAAGAGCGCGTCGACCTCTTTCCACATCGGTGTATCGACGACGCCCGGCGCGATGCCGTTCACATTGATCTTATGCGGCGCAAGGGCCAGCGCGGCGGACTGCGTATAGCTGAGCACGGCGGCTTTGGTCGCGCAGTAGTGCGATACCAGCGCCTCGCCGCGCCGGCCGGCTTGCGACGACATATTGATGATCTTGCCGCCATGGCCCTGCTCGACCATTTTCCGGGCGACGGTTTGCATCAGGAAGAACATGCCTTTCACGTTCACCGCGAAGAGGCGGTCGAAGACGTCCCAGGATTCGTCGAGGAGTGGGCGCATGTCGAAGAGCGCTGCATTGTTGAACAGGATATCGACGCGGCCGAAGCGCTCCAGTGTGCTCGCAAGAGTGCGTTCGATGTCCTCGCGGCGCGTCACGTCGGCGCTGACGGTCAGCACGCGGTCGCCATACGCGGCGGCGAGCGCGTCGCCGAAACTGTCGGCCGGCTTCACATCGACCAGCACGCAACGCGCGCCTTCGTCCAGATAGCGCCGGGCCACGGCTTCACCGATTCCGCTTGCCGCGCCCGTCAGAATGGCCACCTTGTCTTGCAATCGTGCCGCCACTGCCTGTCTCCGGTTCATTTCGCTTCTTGAGGCGCGGTGAGCGAACGCTCGTTGCGCGAACAATTGCTCTGTTAGTGATCGAATGATCGGATACGGACCGGGTCATGTCAAGGCGCTCGATGAGATTTCGATGGTGCAGCGCGGCAGGCCTCCCCTACAAGCCTAATATGTCTGCGGCTAACCCACTGCGCGCCTCGTCCAGCATGCCTGCGGGACCGGAGAAGTGCAGACGGTAAGGCAGCCTGTTGCCGACGCCGCTGCCAAAAAATCGAGATACGTTATATCATTTCGAACTCGCCCGACCTCCAGCCTTCGGCGTAGGCGCGGCCTCCGCATGCCGCGCCGGCGCATGCGCTCGAGCGAGTGCAAGAACACCGGGGCATACCGTCCCTTACGTTTGTCATTCATTCAACTCTCACGCAGCAGGAAACGACGATGAAGAAATTCGGCTCGATGTTGAACGGGGCGCGCCGCGCGCTGACGCTGTCGAAGACCGTGGCCGTGGGCGCGACGGCCGCTGCTGCTTTCACGCTCAGCCATGCCGCGTTTGCGGCGGATGCGAAAATCCCGGTGGTGGCGGCGGAAAATTTTTACGGCGACGTCGTACAGCAACTAGGCGGCGACCGTGTCGATGTCACGAGCATCCTGAGCAATCCGGATCAGGACCCGCATCTGTTCGAAGCCAGCCCGAAGACGGCGCGCGCGCTGCAGCATGCAAGCCTTGTGGTCTACAACGGCGCCGACTACGATCCGTGGATGGCAAAATTGCTGGCCGCCTCGAAGAGCGCGAAGCGCACCACCATCGTCGCCGCGGACCTGGTCGGCAAGAAAGCCGGCGATAATCCGCACCTCTGGTACGACCCGGCGACCATGCCGAAAGTGGCGCGCGCGGTAAGCGAGGCGCTCGTCGCGGCTGACCCGGCGCACAAGTCGGCGTACGATGCGAACCTCGCGAAGTTTCTCGATTCGCTGAAGCCGATCGACGCCAAGGTCGCCGATCTGCATGGCCGCTACGCCGGCGTGCCGGTCACGGCGACCGAGCCGGTGTTCGGCTATATGTCGGATGCGATCGGCCTCTCGATGCGCAATTTGCGCTTCCAGATGGCGACGATGAACGACACTGAAGCAAGCGCGGCCGATATCGCCGCGTTCGAACGCGATCTGCGCGAAAAGCGCGTGCGCGTTCTGATCTATAACAGCCAGGCAACCGAGGCCCTGACCAAACGCATGTTGAAGCTCGCGCAGCAATCGAAGGTGCCGACCATGAGCGTCACCGAAACCGAACCGGCCGGCAAGACCTATCAGACGTGGATGCTGACGCAGCTTGACGCGCTCTCCACGGCGCTGGCTGCGGGCGATGCGAGTGCAGCGAATGCGGCGGCCACGGCGCCCAAAGGAAAAACCCAATGACCGAGACTGGCCGCGGCACGCCAGCTAATGCATCGAACAATGCATCAACCAGCGGACGCAGCACGGCGCCCGTGCTCGAACTCGAGCACGTGACGCTCGAACTCGGTGGCCGCACGATTCTGCCCGACACCGGCTTCGTGGTAAACCAGGGCGAATTCATCGGTGTGCTCGGGCCGAACGGCGCGGGCAAAACCACGCTGATGCGCGCCGTGCTCGGTCTCGTGCCGGCCGCGAGCGGCGCGATTCGCGTGCTGGGGCAACCGGTCGAGCGCGGCAACGCGGCGATCGGTTATATGCCGCAGACACGCAGCGCGCTGGCCGGGCGCCGCGTACGCGGCCGCGACTTCGTCGCGATGGCCGCCGACGGACACCGCTGGGGCCTGCCCCATGCAGACAGCAAAACCCGCGCGGATGTCGAACGGGTGCTGGACCTGGTGGGCGGCCGCCAGTTGGCCGAGCGGCCGTTGTCGGAACTGTCGGGTGGCGAGCGTCAGCGCTTGCTGCTCGCGCAATGTCTGCTTGGCAACCCCAAACTGCTGTTGCTCGACGAACCGCTGATCAGTCTCGATCCGCATCATCAGAAAAGCGTCGTCGAACTGGTGCGGCGTGTTCAGCAGGAACTCGGCATCGCCGTGCTGTTCTCGGCGCACGAACTGAATCCGCTTTTGCACGCGCTCGATCGCGTGCTGTATCTCGGTAGCGGCGTCGCCGCGCTCGGCACGGTCGACGAAGTCATTACGCGGCCGGTACTGTCGCGCCTCTACGGCTCGCCGATCGACGTAATGCGCGTGAACGGGCGCATCTTCGTGATGTCGGGCGACGTCGAAGTCGAAAAACACGACCACGAACACGAACACGACGAGAACGGCGGCCATAGCCATTCGCATTCGCACTCGCACGGCCATGGCCACGCACACGGCCACTCACACCAGCACGACTCACGCGACGGACACACGCACGATGTTTGAATACGATTTCATGGTGAACGCGTTCGCGGCGTCGGGGATCGTCGCGGTGCTGGCAGGCGTGGTGGGCTATTTCCTGGTGATGCGCGGGCAGACCTTCGCGGGCCACGCGCTCTCGCACGTCGGCTTCACGGGTGCGACCGGCGCGGTGCTGATCGGCATCTCGCCGATCTGGGGGATGATCGGCTTCACGCTCGCCGCGGGCATCGGCATGGGCGCGCTCGGTGAGCGGCTCGCCGGACGCGATGTGGCGATCGGCGTGATCCTGTCGCTGTCGCTAGGCTTCGGCTTGCTGTTCCTGCACTTCTTCACGGCGTACGCGACCCAGGTGACCGCGCTGCTGTTCGGCAATGTTCTCGGCGTGAATGCGTCGACGCTCGGTGTGCTGGCGGGCTTGGGTATTGTCAGCCTGCTGGCGCTTGCAGCGATCATGCGGCCCTTGCTGTTCGCTTCGCTGCAACCGGAACTGGCCGAAGCCAAGGGCGTGTCGCTGCGCAAGGTGTCGGTGCTGTTTCTCGCAATCGCCGCCCTGGCTGTGGCGGCGTGCACGCAGATTGTCGGTGTGCTGCTGGTGTTCACGCTAATGGTGGGACCGGCCGCCGCGGCGCAAAACATGACGACGCGGCTCTCGACCGGTCTCGTACTCGCCGCCGTGTTTGCGCTGATTCAGGCGTGGCTGGGTCTGACGCTGGCGTTCTATACCGATTGGCCGACGAGCTTCTGGATCACGGTGCTGTCGGCGGTGGTGTATGGCGGGAGTCTGTTGCGGCGGCGTTGAGCACCCTCGCGTGATGCGCGACGTGGTCTTCGATGAACGTCGAGATGAAGTAGTAGCCGTGGTCGTAGCCTGCGTGACGGCGCAATGTCAGCGGCTGCCCCGCGGCTTTGCAGGCCGCTTCGAACACATCCGGGTTCAACTGCTCGGCAAGGAACTGATCCGCCAGTCCCTGATCGACCAGAATCCCTTCCTTGAACTTGCGCGACGCGTGAGCGACGAGTTCGCTCGAGTCGTACTTGCGCCACCCTTCCCGGTCTTCACCCAGATATCCGCTGAACGCTTTCACGCCCCACGGGCACTGTGAAGGCGCCGCGATCGGCGCGAACGCCGACACCGAGCGGTAGATCTCCGGGTTGCGCAGCGCCAGCATCAACGCGCCATGACCGCCCATCGAATGCCCGAAAATGCCCAGACGCGCGCCGTCCACCGGCAGATTCGCGAGCACCGTTTCGCGCAGTTCGTCGCGCACGTACGAGTACATCCGGTAATGCTTCGCCCACGGCTGCTGGGTCGCGTCGACGTAAAAGCCCGCGCCCACGCCGAAGTCCCATGCTGCACTTTCGCCCGGCACGCCCGCACCGCGCGGACTGGTGTCCGGCGCGATCAGCGCGATGCCGTGCTGCGCCGCGAAGCGCTGCGCGCCCGCCTTGACCGGAAAGGTTTCTTCCGTGCAGGTCAGGCCCGCGAGATAGAACAGCGCGGGCACATTCGCGTTGGCCTGCAAGGCCTGCGGCGGCAGATACACCGAGAAACGCATCGGCAGACCGACGGTCTGTGAGTCGTGACGATAGATGCGCTGCTCGCCGCCATGGCAGGCATGCGACGACAATAGTTCGAGCATGGCGAAACTCCCGCTTTAGTACAGCACGACCGAGCGGATCGACTCGCCCTTCTTCATCAGATCGAAGCCCTCGTTGATGCGTTCGAGCGGCAGACGATGCGTGATCAGATCGTCGATATTGATCTTGCCTTCCATGTACCAGTCGACGATCTTCGGCACGTCCGTGCGGCCACGTGCACCGCCGAACGCCGAGCCCTTCCACTCGCGGCCCGTCACTAGTTGGAACGGGCGCGTGCTGATTTCCTCGCCCGCCGCCGCCACGCCGATGATGAACGACTGACCCCAGCCTTTGTGCGTGCACTCCAGCGCCTGACGCATCACCTTGGTGTTGCCGATGCATTCGAACGAATAATCCGCGCCGCCATCGGTGAGCTGCACGATGTGATCGACCACGTTCTCCACTTCGTTCGGGTTGATGAAGTGGGTCATGCCGAATTTCTTCGCCAGTTCGACGCGTCCCGGATTGAGGTCGACACCGATGATCTTGTCCGCGCCGACCATCTTCGCGCCCTGGATCACATTGAGGCCGATGCCGCCCAGACCGAACACCACCACGTTCGCGCCCGCCTCGACCTTCGCCGAATACACGACCGCGCCCACGCCCGTCGTCACGCCGCAGCCGATGTAGCAGATCTTGTCGAACGGCGCGTCTTCACGCACCTTCGCCACCGCGATTTCCGGCACGACGATGTAGTTCGAAAACGTGGATGTGCCCATGTAGTGAAACAGCGGCTTGCCATCCAGCGAGAAGCGCGAGGTCGCATCGGGCATCAACCCTTTGCCTTGCGTCGAACGGATCGCCTGGCAAAGATTGGTCTTGCGCGACAGACAGAATTTGCACTGGCGGCATTCCGGCGTGTAGAGCGGAATCACGTGGTCGCCCTTCTTCAGCGTGCCGACACCCGGACCGACATCGACGATCACGCCCGCGCCTTCATGGCCGAGAATCGCCGGGAAAATGCCTTCCGGATCGGCGCCGGAAAGCGTGTAGTAATCGGTATGGCAGATCCCGGTGGCCTTCACTTCGATCAGGACTTCACCGGCGCGCGGGCCTTCCAGATCCACTTCCTCGATCGTCAACGGGGCGCCGGCTTTCCATGCGATTGCTGCTTTGGTCTTCATGGTGAATACTCCTGTAAGTCTGTGAATGGCTGGCGCGTCGCGCTGAAATATCGCGCGGCGCGCCGGTGTCGCGGGTCGCTTGCCGCAGGTTCGCCTGCAGCAGGTTCGCCTGCCGCAGCTAATTCTTGTGCCGAGCTATGAACGGACGACGCTGCTTTCGTCCGCCATCACGGGCCGGCCTACACCTTAGCGTGCAAAAGCCGTCATGGTATTGCAAAGTGCGTCGCGGCATTGTCCGTAGCTGACATCGCTGGGGTTATCGAAGCGGCCGTTCGCCGAACCAGGATTCGACGCGGCCATACAAATCCAGAAAGCGCGCATAACGTTCGGCAAGCGCCGCGTCGCCTTGCGGTCCGGCAACGCGCGTCGCGCCTGGGGCAAGTGCGGCGAGATCCCTCGCGTGCCAATGTCCGCTCGCCAAACCGCCGAGGATGGCCGCGCCACGTGGCGCCGCGTTGGGACAATCCACCGCGTAGAGTTCGACGTTCAGCGCATCGGCAAGCAACTGCCGCCAGCGCGCATCGACGGAACCGCCGCCCGCGAGTTTCAGGGCCGTCACCGTAGCGCCGCTCGCGCGGATCGCGTCGAGCCCGGCGCGCAACGAGAAGGCGACGCCTTCGAACGCGGCGCGCATCATCGTGCCGCGTGTGTGGTCGAGCGCGAGGCCGAGCCAACCGCCGCGTGCCGCCGGGTTGAGCCATGGAGTGCGCTCGCCGGTGAGATACGGCAGAAAGGTAAGGCCGGTTGCGGTCGTGGCGGGTGCGTTAGCGCCGGCCGCATCATCGAACGCGTCGCGATACGCATCGGCCCACTCGTACGACAGCCAGCCCCGCACGCGTTCGAGCGCGACGCCGACGTTTTGCATCGCCGCCATGCGATACCAGTGATCGCTCGCGGCGCGATAGCGATGCAGACCTCTCACGGCTGGCGGTGCGTGTTCGGCGAGCACGACGATTTGGCCACCGGTGCCGGTGGTGAGCAATGCGTCGCCATCGCTCGCGAGACCGCTGCCCAGCGCGGCACACGGCGTATCGGCCGCGCCGATCGCGAGCACGATGCCGGCGCGCAGGCCCAGCTCCTGTGCCGCTTCCCGCGACAGCGTGCCGCCCGCCGCATAGGAAGGTGCGAGCGGCGCAAACCATTCATGCGGCAACGCGAACCGGTCGAGCAGCGTCAGGTCCCATACGCCTGCCGGATCGGCAAGCGCGGTCGCACAGGCATCGGACGGATCGGTTGCGAGCACACCGCCCAGCGCGACGCGCAGCCAGTCTTTCGGTTGCAGCGCCCAACGCGTCCTGCGCGCGGCTTGCGGTTCGTTCTGCACGATCCAGCGCAGCAAAGGACCGGCCATGCCGGGCGCAACCGGATTCGGCTGCGGCTCGGGCCATTGATCGAGCAAACCCAATGCGCGCGTGTCGGGCCAGAGCATCGCGGGGCGCGCTGCTTCGCCATTTGCGTCGATCAGAACCACGCCATGCATCTGTCCGGAGAATCCGATTGCCTGCACCTCGCGGCGCAAATCCTCAGGCAAACGCGCCGCAGCTTCGCGAAGCGCGCGCCACCAGGTGTGCACCGAAGTTTCGGCCCAGCCGGGGTGTGGCGTTTCGAGTGCGTACGCGACACTCGCCGCAGCCAGTTCGCGGCCGCTTCTGTCGACGATTGCTACTTTGAGCGAGCCGGTGCCGAGGTCGATGCCAAGAAAACTCATGGGCGATAGAACGTCAATTTGAGCGTGGAGACAAGCACGCGAAAGATGTCTGGAACGGCATATTTTCCATCACCGCTGCGTCGTTTCGGAAGGCCACCCCGATGCACGCAGAAAAACGGAAATCGCGGGTTAACCCCGCCCTGTCGCGAGTTGTACAAAAACAGCACTATGCGTTGAGCGAGATACACCCCATTGATTCTCACACATATCACGTTGAGGCGAGCGCGCGCCGCGCATGAGCGCCCATCGCCACTGCATGGGCCTGACGGCCGATTTGTGCGGTGCGGTCATTTCTTTTTGCTTTCAAACGAGTCTCATGCATATCGTCACCGGGAATGCCGGAATAGGCCCCAGTGGTCTTGTTGCGCTTTTTCGTTCCGCATACCTTGGAGTCATCCCAAAACGAGATGGTGGAGAGAGACAAAATGCAATCGAACACGGTTCACCCGTGCGACGAGCGACTGCCCGCGGGCCAGTTGCTGACGCTCGGCATTCAGCACGTTTTGGTGATGTACGCAGGCGCAGTTGCGGTGCCGCTCATCATTGGCGCCGCGTTGAAGCTGCCGAAAGACCAGATCGCGTTCCTGATCAGCGCGGATCTGTTTTCCTGTGGCATCGCTACGCTGATTCAGACGCTCGGTCTGTGGATCTTCGGCATTCGTCTGCCGGTCATCATGGGTTGCACATTCGCCGCCGTCGGTCCGATGGTCGCGATCGGCACGAATCCCTCGCTCGGTATCCTCGATATCTTCGGCTCGACGATCGCGGCCGGCGTGATCGGCATCATCCTCGCGCCTGCGGTCGGCAAGCTATTGCGCTTCTTCCCGCCAGTGGTGATCGGCGTGGTGATCTCGGTGATCGGCCTCTCACTGATGGAAGTGGGCATCAACTGGGCAGCCGGCGGTGTCGGCAATCCTGATTACGGCAATCCGATATACCTCGGCCTGTCGCTGGTCGTGCTGATGCTGATTCTGCTGATCAACAAGTTCGCCAAGGGCTTCATGGCGAATATCTCCGTGTTGCTCGGTATCGTCGCGGGTTTCGTGATCGCGCTGGCACTGGGCCGCGTCAACATGGACGGCGTCACGCACGCACCGTGGGTCGGCTTCGTGATGCCGTTCCACTTCGGCCTGCCGCATTTCGATCCCCTCGCCATCGCGACCATGGTCACCGTGATGTTCGTGACCTTCATCGAGTCGACCGGCATGTTCCTCGCGGTCGGCGATATGGTGGATCGTCCGGTGGATCAGAAGACGCTGGTGCGCGGTCTGCGTGTGGATGGTCTGGGTACGCTGATCGGCGGCATCTTCAACTCGTTTCCGCATACCTCGTTCTCACAGAACGTCGGCCTGATCGGCGTGACCGGCGTGAAGAGCCGCTTTGTCTGCGCGATGGGCGGCGTGATCCTGGTGTTGCTGGGCCTGTTCCCGAAGATGGCGCAGGTGGTTGCTTCGGTGCCGGCCTTCGTGCTGGGCGGCGCGGGCATCGTGATGTTCGGCATGGTCGCGGCAAACGGCATCAAGGTGCTGGCCAAGGTCGACTTCGTGAAGAACCACCACAACCTGTTCATCGTCGCGGTGAGTATCGGCATGGGTCTGGTGCCGGTGGTGTCGCCGCAATTCTTTTCGAAGCTGCCGCCGGCGCTGTCGCCGCTGCTGCATAGCGGGATCTTGCTGGCGTCGGTGTCGGCGGTCGTGCTGAACCTGATCTTCAACGGTGTGAAGAGCGAGAAGAAAGCACAGTGCGAAATTCGCCGGGCCGGACATGATTTCGACGGGCGCGGCGGCAATGAACCGCCCGCGGGCGACGAACTGCTGCGCGCCGCGGATGCGCACTGAGCGTCTGACTGGAACCGGCGCCGTGCGACATAGATCGCGCTGAGCGCCGGGGCGCCGGGCCAAATTAGGTTCGATCCAGGCATCAATAAAAAAGCCACGGCATGCCGTGGCTTTTTTTATCACCAGTTGCGCAAGACGGCTTTTCCGATAGAACCGAAAGCCGCCCTGCGCGCCTGCTATTGCAAGACGACCAACCTCAACCCGCGGTCGCTGCCGAAGCGGCCACCGGCGCGCTCGCCGCACCGTAATCGACCGGTGCATCGGCCGGACGCGGCTGATCGCCGGCCCGTTCGATCCAGCCGCCGCCGAGTGCCTGGTACAGCGTGACAAGGTTCTGCAGACGCTGCATGCGCGCGGTCACCAGCAACTGCTGCGCCGAATACAGATCGGTCTGCGCGGTCAGCACCGACAGATAGCTGTCGACGCCGTTCTTATAACGCAGGTCCGACAGATCCAGCCGGCGCTGTTCGGCAAAAGCATTGCGTTCCAGCGACTTGATCTGCTGGTCGTACGTGCCGCGCGCCGCCAGTGCGTCCGCCACTTCGCGGAAGGCCGTCTGGATCGCCTTTTCATACGTCGCGATCTGGATGTTCTTCTGTACGGTGGCGAGATCGAGATTGGCCTTGTTCTGGCCGCCTTCGAAGATCGGCAACGTGATCGACGGCGCGAAGCTCCATGCCGCCGAACCCGGCTTGAACAGACCACCGAGCGACGGGCTCAGCGTGCCGAAGCTGCCGGTCAGCGAGACCTTCGGGAAGAACGCCGCGCGCGCCGCGCCGATGTTGGCGTTGGCCGCAAGCAGGTTCTCTTCGGCCTCCATGATGTCCGGACGGCGCGTGAGCAGATCCGACGGCAAGCCCGCCGGAATATCCGTCAGGAGATTCTGGCTATCCAGCGGCATGCCCGGCGGCAGGTCATCCGGCAACGGCTCGCCGAGCAGCAGCACGAGCGCGTTATCCGCCTGTGCCCGCAGACGCGCCTGCGACTGCAGGTTCGCCTGCGCCTGCTCGACCACCGTTTCCGACTGGCGCAGATCCAGTTCCGAACCCGTGCCGTTGTCGAACTGCAGCTTGGCGATCCGGTACGACTCCTGCGCGGTCTTCAGCGTGTTCTGCGTGACCTTCAGCAGATCGTCCAGTTCGAGCACCGTCATGTACTGGTTGGCCACTTGCGAGACCAGCGCGATTTCCGCCGCCTTGCGCGCCTGTGCGGTGGCCAGGTACTGCGCCAACGCCTGATCCTTCAGGCTTTGAATCCGCCCGAAGAAATCGATTTCCCACGAAGCGTTCAGCCCGACCGAATAGCTGTTGCTGATCGTCTGCCCGTTGAAGGAGAGATCCTTAGGCGTGCGCTGTTTGCTTTGCGACGCCGCTGCGTCGAGCGTCGGGAACAGAGCCGCGCGGGCAATCTGGTACTGCGCCTGCGATGCCTGGATATTCAGCACCGACACGCGCAGATCGCGGTTGTTCTTCAGCGCGATTTCGATCAGCCGCTGCAAACGCGCATCGACGAAGAAATCGCGCCAGCCGATATCGGCCGCCGCCTGACCATTCGCGGTGCGCGCGGCGCCCGCCGCGCCCGGTTGCGTGTCGTACACGCCGCCGGTCGGGAAGGTCGCCGTCACGGGTTCGGCGGGGCGATGGTACTTCGGCGCCATCGTGCACCCCGCGGCGAACAACGCAACCGCCACTGCAATCAAAGAGTGTTTTTGCATCTCAATGTCCGTCCTTGCCCGAGCCTGCATCCGTCGACCCGCCAGCCGAACCGCCACCCTGGTCGTCATGCGGATGGTGCTGGTTGTAGTGTGCGAGCGCCTCATCCGGGTCTTCTGTCTCACCGCCGAACTTCGCGCGGATCACGACGAAGAACATCGGGATCATGAAAATCGCGAGGAACGTCGCCGTCAACATCCCGCCGATCACGCCGGTACCGATTGCGTGCTGGCTGGCCGAGCCCGCGCCGTTACTGATCGCGAGCGGCATCACGCCGAGAATGAAGGCGAGCGAGGTCATCAGAATCGGACGCAACCGCAGACGCGCCGCCTCAAGCGCGGCCTCGACCGGCCCCATGCCCTGACCCTGCTGCAGCTCGCGAGCGAATTCCACAATCAGAATCGCGTTCTTCGCCGACAGCCCCACCGTGGTCAACAGACCCACCTGGAAGAACACGTCGTTCTCGAGCCCGCGCAGCGTAGCGGCCAGCAGTGCGCCGATCACGCCGAGCGGCACCACCATGATCACCGAGAACGGGATCGACCAGCTTTCATACAGCGCCGCGAGACACAGGAACACCACCAGGATCGAGATGCCGTACAGAATCGGCGCCTGCGAACCGGACTGGCGTTCCTGCAACGACAAGCCCGTCCATTCGTAGCCGATACCCGCCGGCAGCTTCGCCACGAGTGCTTCCATCGCCGTCATGGCCTGACCGGTCGACTTGCCCGGTGCAGCCGCGCCCTGGATTTCCACCGCCGAGATACCGTTGTAGCGTTCGAGCTTCGGCGAACCGTAGGTCCACGAACCGCTCGCGAACGACGAGAACGGCACCATGGTGCCCGCCGAATTGCGCACGTACCAGGCGTTCAGGTCTTCCGGGTTCATCCGGAACGGGGCGTCGCCTTGCAGATACACCTTCTTGATCCGGCCGTCGGTATCGAGGAAGTTGTTCACGTACTGCGATGCCCATGCGATCGAGAACGTCTGGTCGATCGCCGACAGCGACACGCCGAGCGCGGCAGCCTTCTCGTGATCGATATCCACCTTGAACTGCGGCGTATCGTTCAGGCCGTTCGGACGCACCTGAGCCAGCGTCGGATCTTTCGCGGCCATGCCGAGCAGCATGTTGCGAGCTTGCATCAGCTTCTCGTGGCCGACGCCCGCGCGATCCTGCAACTCGAAGTCGAAGCCGGCAGCCGTGCCGAGTTCAGGAATCGACGGTGGATTGACCGGATACACCAGCGCGTTCTTGTAGCCCGCGAAGTGCATGAAGAGGCGGCCAACCAGCGCCTGCACCTTCTGATCCGAATGCTGACGCTCCGCGTAGTCCTTCATCCGCACGAACACGAGACCCGCGTTCTGACCGCGGCCGGCGAAGCTGAAGCCGTTCACGGTAAAGGTCGATTCGACGATGCTCTTTTCGCTGTTGAGCAGGTAGTCGGAGACGTCCTTCAGCGCATGCGCCGTGGTTTCCTGCGTCGAGCCGGACGGCGTTTGCACCAGCACGAACATCGTGCCCTGGTCTTCATCAGGCAGGAACGACTTCGGCAACTTCACGAACAGCAGGCCGACCGCGAGAATCACCACCATATAGATGATGAGCCAGCGGCCCGAGCGCTTGATCACGTGGTGCACGCCGCTGTGGTACTTGTCGCGGCTCGACTCGAACGTGCGGTTGAACCAGCCGAAGAAGCCCTTCTTGACCTCGTGATGGCCCTTCGGAATCGGCTTGAGAATCGTCGCGCACAATGCCGGCGTCAGAATCAACGCGACCAGCACGGACAGCACCATGGCGGCCACGATCGTCAGCGAGAACTGCCGGTAAATAGCGCCGACCGAACCGCCCGAAAACGCCACGGGCACGAACACCGCCGACAGCACGAGCGCCACGCCGACCAGCGCGCCGGTAATCTGGTCCATCGCCTTGCGGGTCGCCTCTCGAGGCGACAAGCCCTCCTCCGCCATCACCCGCTCGACGTTTTCCACCACCACGATCGCATCGTCCACCAGCAAGCCGATCGCCAGCACGAGCCCGAACATGGACAGCGTGTTGATCGAGAAGCCCACCAGCCCCATGATCGCGAACGTGCCCAGCAGCACCACCGGCACGGCGATCGTCGGGATCAGCGTGGCGCGCAGGTTCTGCAGGAACAGGTACATGACCAGGAACACCAGCACGATACCTTCGAGCAGCGTCTTGACCACTTCTTCGATCGACAGGCGCACGAACGGCGTGGTGTCGTACGGATACTTCACGACGAGACCGTGCGGGAAGTACTTCGACAGTTCGTCGATCTTCGCGCGCACTGCCTTGGCCGTTGCCAGCGCGTTAGCACCGGTGGCGAGCTGAATACCGAAACCGGCCGTAGGCTGACCGTTGTACTTGGTGTCGAAGTTGTAGTTTTCGCCACCGAGCTCGATCCGCCCCACGTCCTTGATACGGACCCGCGACCCATCGGGGTTCACCTTCAGCAGCACGTTGCCGAATTGTTCAGGCGTATTGAGCAGCGTGGCTTCCGTGATGGTTGCCTGCAGCACCTGCCCCGGCACCGACGGTGTGCCGCCGAGCGAGCCGCCCGCGACCTGAACGTTTTGCGCCTGCAAGGCCGTCTGCACATCCACCGGCGTCAGGCCGAAGTTGGTCAGCTTGTTCGCATCCAGCCAGATCCGCATCGCGTACTGCGAGCCGAACAGCGTCACCGTACCCACGCCGTCGATCCGGCTGACCGGGTCTTCGACGTTCGACGCGACGTAGTTCGCCAGGTCGTACTTGCTCATGCTGCCGTCTTCGGACACGAACGCCATCACCAGCAAGAAGCTGCTGCTCGACTTCGTGACCTTGGTGCCCAACTGTTGCACGGCTTGCGGCAACAGCGGCGTGGCGAGCTGCAGCTTGTTCTGCACCTGCACCTGCGCAATGTCAGGATTGGTGCCGGCCGCGAACGTCAGCGTGATGGTCGCCGTACCGGAGTCGTCCGACGTGGACGACAGATACAGCAAGTGGTCGAGACCACTCATCTGTTGCTCGATCACCTGCGTGACTGTGTTTTCCACCGTCTTCGCCGAGGCGCCCGGGTACGTTGCGCTGATCTGCACGGCCGGCGGCGCGATGGTCGGGTACTGGGCGATCGGCAATGTAAACACCGACGCGATACCCGCGAGCATCAGAATAATGGCGATCACCCATGCAAAAATCGGGCGATCAATAAAGAACTTTGCCATGTGGCGGGCTCCCTGTTATTACGCGCCCGATGCAGCAGAAGCGGGTTGCGCCGTCTGCGTAGCACCGCTGGCGGCCGGCGCACCCTGAGCGGATGCGTCGGAAGCGGGTGTGGCGGGAAGTTGCGCGGCAACGGCTTTGACGTCCTGCCCCGGATGCGCCTTGTCGGTGCCCTGGACAATCACGCGGTCGCCGGCCTTCAGGCCGCTCTCCACCACCCAGTTCGAACCGTAAGTGCCCGAGGTAACGAGCTGGCGCAATTCGACCTTGTTCGCGCTATTTACAACCAGCGCGGTAGGCGTGCCCTTCTGGTCGTGCGTGATGCCGACTTGCGGCACGACCAGCGCGTTTTCGTTGACGCCTTCCTCGATCTTCGCGCGCACGAACATGCCCGGCAGCAGCACCTTGTCGGTGTTCTTGAAGATCGCGCGAACCGTCACCGAGCCGGTGCTCTGGTCAACCGTCACGTCGGTGAACTGCAGCTTGCCCTGTTCCGAATAGGTGCGGCCGTCTTCAAGAATCAGCGAGACCTTGGCGGCGCTCGGGCCGCTTGTCTTCAGGCGTCCTTCCTGCACTTCGCGGCGCAGCTTCAGACCGTCGAGACTGGACTGCGTCAGGTCCACGTACATCGGGTCGATTTGCTGGACCGTTGCCATCAGCGTGGCGGCGCTTGCCTGCACATACGCGCCCGGCGTGACTTGCGATACGCCGACCTGGCCGGTGACCGGCGAGACCACGTCGGTGTAGCCGAGGTTGATCTGCGCCGTATCGACCGCGGCTTTGCCGGCGGCTACGTCAGCCGCGGCCTGGCCTTCGGCGGCCACCGCGTTGTCGTAGTCCTGCTTGCTGACCGCGTTGGCGGCAACCAGCACCTTGTAGCGATTGGCTTGCGCGGTGGTCGACACGAGGTTGGCCTGAGCCTTTGCCAGCGTTGCCTTCGCATTGTTCAACGCTGCGATATAGGGTGCCGGATCGATCTTGTACAGACGCTGGCCCGCCTTGACCTCGCTGCCTTCCGTGAATTCGCGGCGCAGCACGATGCCGTCGACCCGCGCACGCACTTGCGCGACGAGGAAGGCACTGGTGCGGCCGGGCAATTCGGTGACGACGGGCACGGCCGTCGGCTGGACGGTGACCACGCCCACTTCGGGCGTTTGTTGCGGCGGGGCAGATTGTTTTGGTCCGCACGCTGCCAGCAATACGGCAGCCGTCGCGGCACTGATTAAGCGGAATGGAACCCGTTCGACGCGCATGGAGCGACCTCTGTCAATGACTGAGAATGAAAAAGTGCGCGCATCCCTACCCCGGGGACGACAGCGCACACATGCGTCTTGCGACGCCTGACCGGAAGCCCGAGGATGCAAACACCTGCAAGGGCATCCTGAGCGAAATGCGCCATACCGGAGAAATGCCGCACGGCGCCGCCCGTCGGGGCACGGCGCAAGAGCGTTTTGAAAGGCAACAGTGACGGATATTAACCGGTCGTCACGGCTTGGGCTATCCGATCGTGGGGTGCTATTATATATACATTCACGAATGGATGTAAAAGTGCGTTTCAATCTTTGCGGGCGGGAGGCCTGCAGGATCGCTCCGCAAAATGCTCACCCGCGGACAGATTGTCATCGAGCGTACTTAAAAGCGCCCGGGAAAACCCCACAATCATTGCAGGGCATACCAATATGGTCAGAAGAACGAAAGAAGAGGCGCAGGAGACGCGAAATAGCATTCTCGACGCGGCCGAACGGGTTTTCTTCGAGAAAGGCGTGTCGCGCACCTCGCTCGCCGACATCGCGCAGGCCGCCGGCGTCACGCGTGGGGCGATCTATTGGCACTTCGCTCACAAAAGCGATCTGTTTACCGAAATGTTCGACCGCGTGCTGCTGCCGCTGGACGAACTCAAGGCTGCCTCGCAAGACCCCAACGAACCCGATCCGCTCGGCCGTCTTACGGAAATCTGTACAGTCTGTCTGCGCGATACCGCCAACGACCCGCGTCGCCGGCGGGTGTTCGACATCCTGTTTTTGAAGTGCGAACTGGTCGAAGAGATGGGTCCGGTGATGATCCGCTATCAGACGAACATGCGCGAAGGGCTGCAGAAGATCGAAGGCGGTCTGCGCAATGCCATCTCCAAAGGGCAATTGCCAGCCGATCTCGACACCCGGATCGCGGCGGCGATGGTGCATGCGTTCGTCAGCGGCTCGCTGCGCGACATGCTGTTCCTGCCAGACGCGACCGATTTCGGCAAACATGCCGAGCAGATGATCGCCGGGATGTTCGATGCGCTGCGGCTGAGTCCCGCGTTACGCAAAGGAAATAAGGCCGGCTGAAGGGAAATGAGGCCGGCCTGCGGGCAGCCCGTTATGCAGCGGTCTTTCTCGCGCGCGCCTTCTGATTCGACGCATAGATGTTGCCGCGTTCGAGCGGCGCGCCGCTTTTCACCGCCGCGATCCATTGGTCCGTGCTCGCCACGGCCGCGAAGCGCGATTGCAAGACCACGCTGAACACCCGGTGAATGTCCTGCGCGCTCGCAAAGCCGGCGCTGTTCTCATACGGCACCGAGCCCGACGCGTCGTGCAGGAACTCGACCGTGAGCCCTGAGTGAAGCGCGTGGTTGATGGTCGAGGCGTCGCAGTTGTGCGTCATGTAGCCGGTCACGCTGAGCGTGTCGATCCGCTGCGCGGCGAGCCAGTCAGCCAGGTCCGTCTCGGCAAAGGCGCTGGGCAGCGACTTCTCCACATAGTGATCGTGTGGACGCGACGCCACCACCGGATGCAGCTCCGCGCCGGCGCTGCCCCGAGCAAACAGCGGCGAAGTGGCCGGCGCGAAATTCTGCACGACCACCACGGGCACGCCGGCGGCGTGGGCCGCATCCATCGCCCGGCCAATGTTGGCGAGCGAGGTGTGCACGTCAGGATATTCGATCGGCAGATCGCCGGTGACGTACTCGTTTTGCACATCGATGACGATCAGCGCGCGGCGGGGTGCGGTCATGGCAAGACTCCTTTTCGGTTGAGCGGTTAAGGCTCGCGCTGCACGGCGCCAAATGGGCGTTGAAGAGGCAGCGGCGATGAACTGCATTGTTCGCTTCCACCGATTTCCCCGCCAGTGACCCAGATGACAAGATTCGCTAGAATCGGGCCATCACGCAATTTCTCACGGCGCCGTAATCTATGGCCACCCATTGCTCCTCCACCGGGGACCGCGACGACGCGCCCCGCCACGTCGTCGCAGTTGTCGCGTTCGATCGCATCAGCCCATTCCACCTTTCGGTGCCGTGCGTGGTGTTCGGCGAGGACCGCAGTGGCGGCGGCGTGCCCGGCTTCGACTTCCGCGTTTGCGCGGCCGAAACCGGCGCGCTGACCACTACCGCGGGCTTTTCGATCGCCGTCACGCACGGGCTCGAGGCGCTCGCCGACGCGGATACGATCATCGTGCCAAGCTGGCGCGATCCGGACGAACCCCCGCCCGCCGCGCTGCTCGACGCGCTGCGCGCCGCCCATGCGCGCGGGGCGCAACTGGTCGGGCTGTGTCTGGGTGCATTCGTGCTGGCCGCCGCGGGCATTCTCGACGGCCGTCCGGCCTCCACCCACTGGGCGTGGGCGGACGATTTCGCGCGCCGCTATCCGCGCGTGCGGCTCGATCCCGACGTGCTGTATGTGGACGATGGCAACGTGCTGACCTCGGCCGGCACGGCTGCCGGGCTCGATTGCTGTCTGCACGTGCTGCGCAAGATGTGCGGCGCGCAGGTGGCGAACTACGTCGCGCGCCGGCTGGTCGTGCCACCGCACCGGCAAGGCGGTCAGGCTCAATTCATCGACCAGCCCGTGCCGCCGAATGTGCGCGGCGACCGCTTGTCCGGCCTGCTCGATTGGGTGAGCGGAAATCTCGATGCGCCGCATACGCTCGACACGCTCGCCGAGCGCGCCTTGATGAGCCGTCGCACCTTTACGCGGCGCTTCCGGCTCGCCACCGGCACAACCGTCGGCGCGTGGCTGCTGACCCAGCGCCTCGCCCGCGCGCAGCACCTGCTGGAAAGCACGGATGAGTCCGTGGAAACGATCGCGGGAATTGCCGGTTTCGGCTCGACCGCCTCGCTGCGGCAACATTTCGCGGAGGCGTTCCGCACTTCGCCATCAGCGTGGCGGCGGGAGTTTCGCGGCGTATGAGGGAGTATGAGGGCCGCGCCGCCAGCGCCGCTGGTAGCGTATTACCAAGACTTCGTCACGGCGCCGGCCAGGCTGACCATGCGCTCAGTGTTCGCTGAACCAGCGCGCCACGTACAACAGCAGCGCCACCAGAAAAATCATCGCCGCCCATGCCCAGTTAGGCATCGCATGCGGAGCGGAATCGTGATGCGAGACCCCGTGCGACACGCCGTGAGAGCCGCCGTGCGACGCGCTCGCCGCCCGTCCGGTCAGTGTATGGCCCTGATCCGTGCGGGTCCGTCGCGCGATGCCGCTCAACGCGATTGGCCGAAGAAACACGTGCTGCCGCCGCGCCGCGGAACCACGCGCCCGGTTCGGACCTTGCCCGTGCTTGGCGCGAACCACCGCGCCAAATTCGTCGAAGAAATCGTCGGCCAGTTGATGCAGCGCGTGTTCGAGCTGGCGCGTAGGCAGTTCGGCAAGCGGCCCGGACGAGGTTGCCCAGATCGTGTACTCGATCCGTGTGCCCCGCTCCCTGCCGATGCCGTGCGAGGCATCGTCCGCGCGCAACTTCACTTCGATCTGTCCGCGCAATGCGCCGATGCCCTCGGCGCGCGCCTTGAAATTGATGGTGCGGCGCTGTGCCTCCGCCGGCCCGGAATCCTGACCGGCTACGTGAGCGCGGGCGTCGTAGCGAGCGCGCAACGGCCCAAGCGGCACGGTCATGGTGAGTGCAAATTCGCCATGGCCTAGCCGCGTGAACGACTCGCAATTGTCGAGGCTGGCACGCAACAAGGCGAGATCCTGCAACGCGTCCCAAACGTCGGACGGCGCAAGCGGAATTCTCAACGCGTCGTTCAGCTCCATGGCAGCCTCCCCGATAAGCGCTCGACGGCCCGGTCAGGATGTCTGATCGATACGGTCGACGCGCGATGCGTAAAACGCGAGATACCCTTTTATTTGTGCCACTGGCTCGAGCGGCGTCTCATAGCTCCATACCGCGTTTTCGATCAGGCCGTCTTCGGTGCGCAGATGGAAGTAGGAGGCCTCGCCCTTGAACGGACAGTGCGAAGTATGTGTCGAGCGTTCGAGGCGCGCCATGTTCACGTCGCCACGCGGGAAATAGAACACGTCAGGCAGACCGGTTTCCGCGAGCGTCAGGCCCGACTGGGTGTCGGCCATGGTCACGCCGCCATGAATCACCCGCACCCGGTGACCATTGGCGCGAATCGTAATGGCATGCGCGCCCGAGCTTGCGCCGGGACTTCCGTGGGGTGTCAAGGCATCGCTCATGTCTCGGCTCCGGAGTGGTGTGCAACGCGCGCGATCGCGCAAAGAATAAAGCCACGGGGTGGGCCCGTGGCTTCATTATCGGCCAAACTCCTGCCGAATGCGCAGCCTTCATGCATGGCGCCGGCATATCCCACCCGGCGTCGCGCAGGAAGGCGCGGCGCTTCTCCCGGTGCTTCTTACTGCGTCTTCCAGTAGAACGCCGCCTTGGCTGTGCCCTTCGCCGGGACCGTCACCGTCTGGGTCTGATCGCGGTCCTTATATTGCGCATGCACCGTGTAGCGGCCAGGACGCAACTTGACCAGCATGTACGGCCCGCGCGAGGTGGCGCCCAGCACATCGCCGCCGTGCGCGTCGACAATTCGCACGTGGACGTCGGCAAGAAAATCGGAGCCGGGGCCCGTGAAGCGCAGCGACAGCGGCCACTGGCTCTCCGCGCGCCGCAATGCCGTGGATTCGTCGAGACCGACGCCGCCCGACACGAACGACACGTCGCCCTGTTGCTGGATTTGCGGCATGCCGGCGCCGTTGGCGTTGCCCGCGCTGCCGTTGTCCGTGGTGGTGCCGCCCGTTACGTCGCTCGCCTGTGCATGCGCGCCGCCCGCCAGACCGAGAGTGAGCGCCGCGCATATCGCGGCGGCTACGATCCTTTGCTGATTGCGTTGTGTTTTCATCGGTTCGCTCCTTTTTAGTATCTTGTCGTCCGGGATCCCCCGTGGGTCCGGATCAAGATAGACGCAACCTGCATGCCAGGCATCGGTTTGCGTCGCCAGAAACTGCTGCTGCGCCATGCTGTGCGGCTCAGAGCACCCTTTCTCACGGCTACGCAGCGGCAGGATGGTAAAAAAGTGCCGGTCCGTCGGCAGTAAGTGCAAATGGACCGGCATACGTTACCTCGATCCCCCTTAGCCGAGATCGACCGGCACGAAGATCTGCGCGTTGTCGCGCTGGATCAGCAACGCGATGCTGTTGCCCGCGCTGGCAATCATCTGCTTCAACTGATCGACGCTGGCGACCGGCCGGCCGTTGACCGCGAGAATCACGTCGCCCGGCTGAATGCCGGCGTTCTCAGCCGCGCCGCCCGACTGCTGCACCAGCAGACCGTGCGACACCGACGCGCTGCTCTTCTCTTCCGGCGTGAGCGGCCGCACCGCCACGCCGAGCCGGCCTTGCAACTGGGTCGGCTGATCGGCCTTATCCGAGGCCACCTTCGCATCCGACAACGACCCGATCGTCACCGTCAGGTCCTTGGTGGCCTTGTCGCGCCACACCTGCACGGTGGCCTTGCTGCCCGGCGCCAGACCCGCGACCTGCGACGGCAGATCCGACGAGTCGCCGACCGGCTCACCGTTCACCGACAGAATCACGTCACCCGGTTGCAAACCGCCCTTGGCGGCCGGACCGCCCGGATCGACCGAGCTGACGAGCGCGCCTTGCGGCTTCTGCATGCCGAACGAATCGGCCAGTGTCTGATTCATGCCCTGCACCGCGACGCCGAGGCGCCCACGGCTCACGTGGCCGGTCTTGACGAGGTCGTCCTTGACCTTGATCGCTTCATTGATCGGAATCGCGAACGAAAGGCCCTGGAAGCCGCCCGTCTGCGAATAGATCATTGAGTTGATGCCGATCACTTCGCCTTGCAGATTGAACAGCGGGCCGCCCGAATTACCCGGGTTCACCGGCACGTCGGTCTGGATGAACGGCGTGTAGTTTTCGTTCGGCAGCGAGCGCGACTTCGCGCTGATGATGCCGGAGGTCACCGTATTGTCGAAACCGTAAGGCGAGCCGATCGCGACCACCCATTGGCCGACCTTGCTCTGACGCGGATCGCCGATCTTCACGGTCGGCAGATTGCTCGCGTCGATCTTCAGCACGGCGACGTCGGACTGCTTGTCGGCGCCGACCACTTTCGCCTTGAATTCGCGCTTGTCGGTCAGCTTCACGGTGACGACGTTCGCGCCGTCCACCACGTGGGCATTGGTCAGGATGTAGCCGTCGCTGCTGACGATGAATCCCGAGCCGAGGCTCGCGCTCGGCTGATCGGGCGCATCGCCGCCGTCGCCGCCTTGCATGCCCGGCATGCCGCCGAAGAAGTGCTTGTAGAACTGATAGAAAGGGTCGCTCGGATCGATCGGCAGCTGGCTGCCGCCGTTGCCGCCGTTACTGCGCAATGCCGTCTGCTTGACCACATGCTTCGCGCTGATGTTGACGACCGCCGGGCCATAGGTTTCAACGAGGCCCGAAAAGTCGGGGATGCCGGTCTTCGCGGCGGCTTCAGCAGGCATCATCGCGGCCTGCGCCGGCGTAATCACCTGCGGCGCGGGCACGTCGCGATGCCCCGCCACATAGCCGGCGGAAAGCGCTACGGCGACAGCCACTGCAACAGCGCTGCGGGACAAGGTTTTCGCGTTCATCGTGTACTCCTGACTGGAGAAAAAGGCTCTGGAATGAGATGAAGCGTACGTGGCATCGCTTAAAAGAGTCTTAAGCAGCGCCAGATCGCTTCCAGTCCGTTTTTAAGCCTCGCTTAAGCCCAGTTGGAATCACTTTACGAACAGAAAGCCTCAGCTTCAGAAGCGCACTTCAACCTGTAGACCGCCCGCGGCGGACTCGTCGAGCGTCACCGTCGCATGATGCTGGGTCGCGATGCGGCGTACGATCGCAAGGCCCAGACCGCTGCCCGCCACGTCCGTGCGCGCACGATCCGCGCCGGCGCCGGCCCGGTAGAAGCGATCGAATACACGCTCGCGTTCGGCCGGCTCGATACCCGGCCCGCTGTCTGCAATCCGCACCACCGGATGCCCTTCCTCGACCGACAGACTGACGTCGACGCGCCCGCCTCGCGGCGTGTATTTGGTTGCGTTATCCACGAGGTTGTTGAACATGACGCGCAGCGCGTCGGCGTCGCCGGTCACCGTAGCGGGTTCGCTCGCCTCGATACCGAGATCGACGCCGCGATTCTGCGCAAGCGGCGCGTACGCCACCACGCAGTCCTGCAACAGTGCGCGCAGATCGATCGTATTGGTGACGGCAAGACCATCGGGTTCCGAACGCGCGAGCGCCAGCAACTGTTCGGCAAGCCGCGTGGCGCGCGTGACACCCGCCTGCAGATCGGCCAGCGCCTCGCTGCGCGCGGCATCGTCTTTCGCGCGAGCCACCAGTTGCGTCTGGATCTGCACGGCCGCGAGCGGCGTGCGCAATTCGTGCGCGGCATCGGCGACAAATGCCTTCTGGATATCGAGCGCGGTGGCGAGCCGTTCGAGCAGGCCGTTCAACGCGCGCACGAGCGGCTGCACTTCGAGCGGCAGACGCTGATCGGGCAACGGGTCGAGCGCTTCGGGGTGGCGCGCGTCGAGTGCGCTGGTCACGCGCCGCAAGGGCCGCAGCCCGCGCCCGACGGTCACCCACACCGCCAGCCCCAGCAGCGGCAACAGCACGATCAACGGCCAGAGGGTTCGCAATGCGACGTTTGCCGCGAGCCGGTTGCGCACCGACACCGGCTGCGCCAGTTGCACGACGTTATCGCCGACGATCGCACCGTACACCCGCCAGTCGCCGCGCTCCGTGCGCTCGGTCGAAAAGCCGAGTTCGGCGCGCGGCGCGAGCGGCGCACGCGGGCGCGAGTAGTACATCAACACGCCGTTGCGGTTCCAGATCTGCAGCACGATGCCTTCGTCGCCGGTATCGCGCGAACCGAGCACCTGCGAGAACGGTTCCGACGGCAGCGCCGCGGCAATCTGCTCCAGTTGGTAATCGAATAGTTCGTTGGCTTCGGCAAGCGCCTGCCGGTAGATCAGCCAACCCGCAATGCCGACGCCGAGCAACACCAGCGCGAGCAGCCAGAACAGCAATTGACGGCGAATCGAACGCATCGGCTCAGGCGTCCTTGGCGATCATGTAGCCAAGACCGCGCACGTTGCGGATCAGGTCCGCGCCGAGCTTCTTGCGCAGCGCGTGAATGTAGACCTCGACGGTATTGCTGCCGATCTCCTCACCCCAGCCGTACATTTTTTCTTCGAGCTGGCTCTTCGAGAGCACCGCACCGGGCCGGGCGATCAACGCCTCGAGCAGCGCGAATTCACGCGCCGACAACGCGACCGGCGCGCCGTCTAGCGTGACCTGATGCGAGGCGGGATCGAGCGTCAGGTTGCCATGGCGAATCGTCGAATCGCTGCGGCCCGATTGACGGCGGATCAGCGCACGCATGCGGGCGCCGAGTTCGTCGAGGTCGAAAGGTTTGACAAGGTAATCGTCGGCGCCGGCGTCGAGCCCTTTGACGCGATCGGCGACCGCGTCGCGCGCGGTGAGGATCAGCACCGGCGTGGCGTGGCCTTTGGCGCGCAGCGTGCGCAACACCTCGAGCCCGTCGCGTTTGGGCAGGCCGAGATCGAGCAGCACCAGATCGTAAGGTTGGCCGGTCGCCGCGCTGAGCGCCGCTTCGCCGTCTTCCACCCAGTCCACTGCGAAGCCTTCACTGCGTAGCGCCTTGCGCACGCCTTCGGCGATCATCCGGTCGTCTTCGACTAGCAATATGCGCATGGTTGAATCGGTCCCGAAACATTTGATGATGCCGCATTCTAGCGCCCGGTTCCCCATGCACGCCAAGCGACGCTTTTTCACCGCAGCCACGCGGCATGTCTCTACAATGAGCGCTTTTGCGTCGCGCCGCGGTTTTCCGCGCGTGACAAGTGCTTCGACACACTCTGGTTTGCCGCGCGCCGCCGCGCCCTGAAATCCTGCTTCTTCGCCTCGTCCATGACGCACGTTTTTTTCCCTGCTTTTTTGTCCGCCTGTTTGCCTTCCTTAGCACGCCGCGCTGCGCCGCGGCCACGCTCCCCGGTCTCTGCCGACGCCCTGCCGCGCCGCTTCGCGCCGCGCACGGCGGCATGGCTCTTTGCCTGCGCCGCGCTCGGCAGCGGCGCGGCGCTGCCGCTTGCCGCGCAGGCACGCGTCAAGGCCGCCCATCCGAGTGTCAATGTCACGACGGTGTTGCCGCAATCGGTGATGGTCGGTCTGCAGCGCGCGCACGTGCCCTTGTCGTCGATCAGCGTGGTGGTCGAAAAAGTCGGCGACCGCACGCCGATCCTCGCGCTGAACGCGGCCAAGCCGATGATGCCCGCCTCGACAATGAAGCTCGTTACCACCTACTCCGGCCTGTCGATCCTGGGCCCGGACTATCGCTGGCGCACAAATGCCTATGCGGACGGCACACTCGACGCCAACGGCGTGCTGCACGGCAATCTGTACATTCAGGGCACGGGCGATCCGAAACTCGTCCCCGAAGAACTGATCGACCTCGTGCAGAAGATCCACAAGGCAGGCATCACCGGCGTGGATGGCGCGCTGGTGCTCGACAAGCGTTACTTCGACCCCTCCACGCGCGATCTGCCGCCGTTCGACGACGACGCCACCGCGCCGTACAACGTCGGCCCCGATCCGCTGCTATACGCGTTCAAATCGCTGTCGTTCACGTTGACGCCGTCCCCGGACGGCACCGTCACAATCGACGTGCTGCCGGCGCTCTCGCAGTTGCAGATCGACAACCATATGCGTGCGGTGAATGGCCCGTGCCGCGGCGACGCCGCCTCCGTCTCGCCCACCGTGACGCCGCAGCCCAATGGCACCGTGGTGGCGTCGTTCGACGGCGAGTATTCGGTGCGCTGCGGTCCGCGCACGCTCAACGTCGCCGTGCTCGATCACACCGCGTTTTTCGCGGGCGGCTTCCTCGCGCTGTGGCAGCAAACCGGCGGCACCTTCACTGGCGCGACCCGCGAAGGCGCGGTGCCGGCCGGCGCGCGCCTCGTCGCCACGCACCAGGGGCCGGTGCTGTCCGACATCGTTCGCGACATCAACAAGTTCAGCAACAACACGATGGCGCGCAACCTGTTTCTGACGATCGGCGCGACGGAAGAAAGGCCACCCGCCACGCCCGCCAAGTCGGCACGAGCCATCGAGGCGTTCCTGCGCCGCGACAGTGTGGACATGCAGGATCTGACGCTCGACAACGGCTCCGGCCTGTCACGCGACGAGCACGTGAGCGCGCTCTCGCTCGCCGATCTGCTGCAGCGGGCCAACGCGAGCCCGGTCGCCCAGGTGTTCGTGGAATCGCTGCCGATTGCCGGCGTCGACGGCACGATGCGCAACCGCCTGACCAACCAGGGCGCGGGCGGCAACGCGCACATCAAGACCGGCACCCTGCGCGACGTGCGGGCGATCGCCGGCTATGTGGCCTCGGCGGACGGCAATAGCTACGTGGTGGTGAGCCTGATCAACGACCCGCATTCGGAAGCCGCGCGCGCCGCACACGACGCCTTGCTCGAATGGGTCTATCAGGGTCCGTCCCAGGGATTTACGAAGGTCTCCGACACCGTTGCCGAACCGCGCAGCAGCAAGCCCAGGAAAAACCCGCACAAGCGCAACGCCCATTGAGGATTCCTTCTATAGAACCCGCGCGCCGCAACGCGCCCAAGCGTGTACGCTGTCGGGCAGTGTTTGAGGCGCGCGTAAAACGCAACGCGTAGCGCACGAGCCGCGTAGCCGTTACGGTGGCGTGGCCCGCTCAAACGAAAACGACAACGTCCGTTGCGGCAAACGCAGCGGCCAGGGACCACGGAGGAAGACACCATGCAATTCGATGCCGAATTGCTGCTGCTCGCCATGGCGCCAGTCTTTCTCGCATGCATTGGCTGGGAGGCGTGGCACCTGCGGCGTACGCGCCCCGGAGCGCAGCTTTATAGCTGGCGCGACACGTTGTGCAACGCCGCGCTCGCACTGATGCAGCAAGCCGCCGACAAGCTCGCGTGGCTCGCGATCATTCCCGTTTATGCATTCTTCTACGATCACTATCGCGTCGCCACGTGGCCGGCGACCTGGGTGTCGTTTGTCGTGCTGTTCGTCGCGCAGGATCTGCTCTACTACGTGTTCCACCGGTGCAGCCACCGCGTGCGCTGGTTGTGGGCCGCGCATGTCGTGCATCACTCATCGGAACGGATGAATTTCTCGACCGCGTTCCGCCAGAGCCTGATGTATCCGGTTGCCGGCATGTGGCTCTTCTGGATTCCGCTCGCCGTGCTGGGCTTTCCGCCGAAACAGATCGTCGCCATCGTGCTGATCAATCTCGGCTTTCAGTTCTTCGTGCATACCCAGGCGATCGGCAAACTCGGCTGGCTCGAATACGTGTTCAATACGCCGTCGATTCACCGGGTGCATCACGCGCGCAACGACCGCTATATCGACCGCAACTATGCCGGCGTGCTGGTGATCTGGGATCGCCTGTTCGGCAGCTACGTCGAGGAAGATCCGCACGATGCGCCGGTGTACGGCATCGTCGAGCCGCTTTACACGTATAACCCGCTGAAGGCGACATTTCACGAATGGGCGTCGATGGCGGCCGACTTCGTGAGCGTACGAGGCTGGCGCAACAAGTTGCGCGCGCTGTTCGCACCGCCCGCATGGGCCGCGGATTATCACGCGCGCCGCGCCGCCGGCGCGAGTACCCTTGTCGCGGGGTCGGGCGGAAATTCGAATATTGAAGACAAGCATACGGCCGCGTTTCAAACCCCGCGCAGGCCGTAGAAGATTCTGTAAGCTGTCGTCACGCCGCCGACGCGGTGGGCGCCGCCTGCAACACATGGCATCAGGGCCACACATACGAGGAGATGTAGTCAATGAAACAAACAGCATCGAAGCAACGCAATTTCGTCCGCGTCACACAGATCGCGATCGCCAGTGCTGCGTTTGCGCTACTGGCCGCTTGCGGCGGCGGCAGCGACAACAACAATTCGAGCAGCACGCCGGCGGGCGGTGTGAAATTGCAGGTCGTGTCGTTTGGCGACAGTTTGTCGGACGTCGGCACGTACGCGCCGGTGATTCAGGCGAGCTTCGGCGGCGGCCGCTTCACGACCAACCCGGGTGAGGTGTGGACGCAGAAAGTCGCCGAGTACTACGGCGGCACATTGACTGCTGCGTATGTCGGCGGCTTCGGTCAACCGCTGGTCGCGACGGGCGGGTTTGGCTACGCGCAGGGCGGCTCGGACGTCGTCAATCCGCAAGGCGAAGGCTGGGCGCCCAACAACATGGCGGCGACGACGGTGCCGGTGGTGACGCAGGTGGCAAACTACCTGGGCGCGCACACCAGCTTTAACTCGAACCAGCTCGTGCTGGTGAACGGCGGCGCGAACGACATTTTCCAGTTCTCGACCGCTGCCAATCTGACGGCGCTTGGCACCGCGCTGCAGACGGCCTTGGCACACGGCGTCGTGCCGAACACGCAGGCGGGCCAGGTCGGGTTCATCGTCGGCTATCTGCAGCAGCAGCCCAACCCGCAGATCGCGCAGGCTGCTGCCGCGCTTGCCGCGCAGGTCCAGACCATTGTCAATTCGGGCGCGACTCACGTGGTGGTGTCGACGGTGCCGGACATCGGCAATACGCCGCAAGGCATTCAGGCCAACGCGGCTTCGCCGGGTGCGGCTGCCCTGTTGACGGGGATTACCGCGGCGTATAACTACATGCTGGTCCAGCAAATGACCAGTCTCGGCCTGCTGGGTACGGGCAAGGTTATTGTGGCCGATGCGTTCACCTGGCTGGATCAGCAGTTGCCGAACTACCAGGCGCTGGGTTTCACGGTGTCCAACACAGGCACGGCGTGTAACCTGACGTCGATGGTGGCGAACGCAACTGCGTATGCCACTGCCAATCCGGGCGCAACGAATGGGTTGACGCCGGCGCAGTACGGCTCGCAGTTCGGCTCGTCGTTGTTCTGCTCACCGCAGACTTATACGGTCGCTGGCGCTGATCAGACTTACATGTTCGCGGATCTGGTGCACCCGAGTACGCGTACGCATGCACTGTTCGCCCAGTATGTGCAGCAGCAGGTTGCTGCGACGGGATTAGGGAAGTGATTTTTTGAGGCGAGGCCTCGGTGTGGGTTGGTTTTTTTTGCCTGCGGCGTTGGCCTTTTCCTGGTCTGGTTCTTTGGGCTTTTTCTTGCAGTGATCGTGGTCTGGTCTGTTGTTGGTCTTTTGGCTTGTTGTTGGTCTTTTGGCCTTTCCTTGTTTTCTTATCGGTCTATTAGCGTTGCCCCTGTGCG